>Ga0268262_10000445_pt1 | contig 55036 bp, 49 predicted proteins | sample TergutNc150P3_FD_190354 | JGI IMG/M metagenome (GOLD analysis project Ga0268262, IMG submission 190354) | Nasutitermes corniger P3 segment gut microbial community from laboratory colony in Florida, USA - Nc150 P3 (SPAdes) (version 2) | ecosystem: Host-associated > Arthropoda: Insects >... | reverse complement strand
AAGCGATCATCTTGCGATGGCGTACAATCACACGTACGGCTTGCCCGTAACGCTTTCCAATTGTTCAAACAATTACGGTCCCTACCAGTTTCCTGAAAAACTCATCCCTTTAATGATCCTGAATATGTTGGAAGGAAAGCCCCTGCCTGTTTACGGCGACGGAAAAAATATCCGCGACTGGCTGTTTGTGGAGGATCACAATTCCGCGGTTTGGACGATTATGCGTAACGGCGTATCAGGAGAAACATACAACATCGGCGGTGAAAACGAGTGGGAGAACATCAAACTGCTCAATGTATTAATTGATATTGTCAGCGCCAAAGCCAAGCTGGAACCCGCCAAAGTCCGCGGTACCATAACTTATGTTAAAGACCGCCCGGGCCACGACCGCCGTTACGCGATAGACTGTTCCAAGCTTAAACGCGAACTTGCCTGGAAACAGGACGTAAATTTTGAAGAAGGGCTTTCCCGCACCGTTGACTGGTATCTGGCAAACCCGCAATGGATACAGAGCATACGCTCCGGTGAGTACCAAAAGTGGGTGGAGAAAAATTATGGGGAGAGGGGAAAAAAGGTATGAATGAAAAAGCAAAAACAGACGCTGTCATTAATGATATTGAATCAGAAGAAAATGATGACAGTATTGTTATTGAAGTACCTTTTAATCCTACTGATATAAAAGTATTTACCCAGCCACTTACTTTAGGTGATTTAATTGAAAGGTTGGAATGGAAAGAAATAACATTGAACAGTGATTTTCAGCGTTTACCTAACTTATGGAATAATACAAAAAAAAGCCGTCTTATAGAAACAATATTACTACGGTTACCTATACCAACTTTCTATTTTGACGGTAAAGATGATAACAAATGGGAAGTAATCGACGGGCTGCAAAGAATAAGTACTTTACGCAGTTTTGTTCTGCAAAAAAATCTTGTTCTTGAAAATCTTGAATTTCTTAAAGAATATAACGGAATGACGTATGACAATCTACCGCGTGAATTACAACGGAGAATAAAAACATTTCCTATTACCGTATATATTTTGGAAAGCGGTACGCCGGATGAAGTAAAATATATTATTTTTAGCCGACTTAATCAGGGCGGTCTTGTTTTAACGGCTCAGGAACTCCGTAATGCTCTGCATCAAGGTGAACCAGCTAACTTAATTGCCGATCTGGTACGCGGTGAAAAAGATGAATATAAGCAAGAAGATGAAAAAGGAATAAAAGTTATCGAACCAACCGAAGAAGGGAAACTTTTTGTTAAAGTAACCAGAAACCGTATTCCAACACGGCGTATGGAAGATAGGGATTTTGCGACACGTTTTGTCTCTTTTTACCTGATTGATTATAATGAATATACGCCGGACATGGATTCATTTATGAATAAAGGTATGAAACTGATTAGTACATTGACAAATGAGCAAAAAACCAAATTAAAAAATGATTATATAAAAGCATTGAATACAGCATGGGAAATATTTGAGAAAGACGCTTTTCGAAAACGGTTTAATAAAGATGATCCCCGAAAACCTATTAACAAAGCTGTATTTGATTCATTAAGCGTGAATTTTGCAAAATTGCCGGAAGAACAATGCAAAAAGCTTATTGAAAAAAAAGAAATATTCCGGGATAAGTTTATCGCTTTGCATAACAAAGAAGATAAAAAATTCCTGCGAGCCTTAACGCAGGGCACAGCGTTAAAAGTAAATGTTGTACAGCGATTTGCAGACATAAGAAAAATAATAGAAGAAACGCTGGAGGGAAAATGATATCAGAACTGCATATCAAAAACTTTAAATCTCATGCCGATAGTTTGCTGCATCTTAAACCATTAACGGTCTTAACCGGGCTAAACGGAAGCGGAAAGTCTTCTGTAATTCAAAGCCTTTTATTACTGCGGCAATCATTTAAAAAACAACGTTTGAATGAAGCTTTGATACTTAATGATACTCTGTGCAGTATTGGTATCGGAAAAGACGCAATTTTTCAGGCATCAAAAGACGATTTTTTACAATTTGAAATCAAGGCGGATAATATTCTATATTCATGGAAATATTCTGTTTCAGAGACCAAAGATTTTCTGCCATTACTGCAAAGTAATATTGATTCAGGCGGCAATATAAACAGCTTGCAATTGTTTACTAATGATTTTCAATATTTAAGCGCCGGCAGATTACCTAAATTCAAGTACGAACGCAATGATCTTGCCGTAGAGTCTGAACGCCAAATCTCATTGGAAAATGGTTATGGAGAATTAGTTGCGCAGTATCTCTATTTTTGGGGAAAAGAGAATATAAATCCGGAATTAAAGAATAATAATTCTAATCTTAACGATCTTTTAAAACAGGTAATAGCATGGGAAAGAGAAATATGTCCTAATGTTAATATTAATCCGCAAAAGACAGGAGAATCTTACACTATTCATTATTCTTTTGACAGAACAGGCAGTATTGGAATAACTGATGAATATAAAACAGAAAACGCGGCTTTTGGTCTTACCTATGCCCTTCCTGTTATTACCGCTCTTTTGTCAGCAAAAAAAGACATGCTTTTATTAATAGAAAACCCCGAAGCGCATCTTCATCCTAAAGGACAATCAAAGCTGGCTGAATTAATTGCTTTAGCGGCAAACAGCGGCATACAAGTAATTATTGAAACACATAGCGATCATATTTTTAACGGAATTCGCAAAGCTGTAGCATTTAATAAGATAAAAAAAGAAAAAGCGGCTCTTTTCTTTTTTGAGCTTGATGAGAACAACTCTTCCAGTGCAACGGAAATAAATCTGTCTGAAAAAGGACGTATTTTAAATTATAAGAAAGGGCTTTTTGATCAGTTTGATGATGATCTGGATGCTTTATTGGGACTGCAATGACAGAGATATTAATTAACGAGTTGTCTTTAACTGGTCAGTTTAATTCTGTCTATGAATTTATAGACGGCGCTTTAAGTAAAATTAACGCACTATTAATTGAAATAAAAGGTTCGAATGTTTTACTTTATAAAAATCAATTGTTTTTCGAATCTAAAATAACCGGAGATACAACAATTTACAATATCCTTGTTGGCGCAATTTCCAGACAATATGATGAAATTCGTAAAATGAAATCTGGTCTTGTGTGTTTGTTTGAAGAACCTTACTGGGAAAACAATCAAAAACATTCACTGGATATCTTCTATCTGTTTATGGGGAATTGTGTAACAGGACAATCCCTGGCTGAAGCGTGTGAAAGGGATAGAATAGTTATTTCATTTATTCATCCGGATTTTTCTTCTGGAAACCTATTAATCCTGAAAGAAGAAACGAAAGTAACATTGGATAATCTGGTTAACAGAATTGATTATATTGAAATGGCATACAATAAAAATTTTATTAGTTGTGAAGAATATTGTAAAAAGAAGTTTAAAGGTGGTAAATTAGATTTTTCAAAAATATATCCCAAAGAAAGTTTTAATTTATTAAGTAAAGAAGAAGAAAGTCTATTTATTGATGGATTTAGAAAATTTACAGAATTAACTTGGCAGCAAATTTTTGTTGATGACGCGTTGGAGTTTAAGGAATATAAAGATAATAAAGGATATTTTAAGTCATTAAACAAGAAAATAAATAAATTTAGAATTTCAAAAAAATTCCGGTGTTTTGGATATGTAGATCAAGGAATATTTTATGTGCTTCTTTTTGATTTAACTCATGTTTTAAGCGATAATGGATAAAATGGAGATAATCTCGCCTGAATCCTTCAAATAACACACGCATAGCTAAAAACACCCTTGCGCTTTATTTTCGGCAAATCCTGATAATGCTGGTAAGCTTGTATACCGTGCGGGTTGTACTTAATACCCTGGGCGTGCAGGATTACGGAATTTACAATGTCACAGCGGGCGTTGTTACAATGTTTGGCTTTTTGAGCGGAGCAATGGCAGCTGCCGGACAGCGTTATTTTTCATTTGAGCTTGGACGAAAAGATTATGAACAATTAAAAAAAGTATTCAGTTTAAGTCTAATTATTTATGTATTGATTGCGATTGTGGTTTTACTATTGAGTGAAACAATAGGACTGTGGTTTGTAAGCAATAAACTTGTGATACCAATAGAACGAAAAGCCGCAGCCCTTTGGGTGTATCAGTTTTCTGTCGTATCGTTTCTGTTTACCATACTAACTGGTCCGTATATGGCAATGATTATTGCGCATGAAGACATGAAAATATATGCGTATGTATCGATTGTTGAAGTTTTTATGAAATTGGGGACAGTTTTTATTTTACGCTTTATCCTATGGGATAAGCTTATTTTATATGGGATGTTAATGTTGATTGTTACATTAATAAATACAAGCGTGTATAGAATTATTTGTAATAAAAAATATCCTGAGTGTACGTTTTCGTTTTATTGGAATAAAAACTTATTCAAAGAAATTATAGGTTATACAGGATGGAATTTGTTTGGCGCGTCAGCAAGCGTATTTAAAAATCAGATAACGAATATTTTATTGAATCAGTTCTTTAATCCTGTAGTGGTTGCCGCCCGTAGTATAGCAACAATGACAGAGAGCGCAACAACAAGTTTTTCCAATAACTTTAATACCGCAATGCGCCCTCAGATAATTAAAAGTTATGCTGCGGGTGAAAAAGAAGAAATGCTTTCGCTTATGTTTCGAGGTTCAAAAGGTACATATTTGCTTGTGTATCTTTTTGTATTACCTCTTGCGCTTGAAATGCCTATGGTTCTTGCGTTTTGGCTTAAAAATCCGCCTGAGTATGCGGTATTGTTTACACGGTTGGCGTTGTTTGATGTGCTTATTAATTCCATTAGTTTTCCGTTAATGACGGCGGCTCAGGCTACCGGCAGGGTAAAGTTATATCAGTCTGTAGTAGGAGGAATTTTATTATTAAATGTGCCTGTGGCATGGATAATATTGCTTATGGGAGCGCCCGCATATTCAATATTGATTGTGTCAATTATTCTTACTTACATTGCTTATATAGTAAGATTATTTATTTTAAAACAACTTATTGATTATTCTATTTGGCAATTTATCAAAACAGTTTACATACCGGTATGTGTTATTTCGGTAGTATCCGCTATAATACCCGCAATTTGTTTTTATTTTTTAGCGCAAAATATAGTACGGCTATGTCTTGTGATAGTTTTAAGCGTCATTTCGGTAGGTTTTCATAGCTATTTTATCGCGTTAAATAAAGATGAGCGCCGGAAAGTAAGAAGCGTTATCAGTAAATATTGTTTTAATGAGAATTAAAAGTGCAGCTTGTAAAAAGAGAACTATGTACAGGCTGCGGCGCTTGTTATTCGATATGTCCTGTTCACTGTATTTCAATGCAAGAAGACCCGGAAGGGTTTTTGTATCCTGTCATTGAAAAAGAAAAATGTACATCTTGTAAAAAGTGTGAAAATGTTTGCCCTGCAATCGTACAGGGAAATGAAAGAAAGCCGTTATCTGTATATGCCGCAAAGAATCTTAACGAGGAAATACGCCGTCAAAGTTCGTCAGGCGGAATATTTACCTTAATTGCCGAGTCTATAATACAAAAAGGCGGCGTTGTTTTCGGCGCTCGGTTTAATGGAAATTGGGAAGTAGTACATGATTATACGGAAACGGAAGAAGGCTTGGCGGCTTTTCGCGGTTCAAAATATGTTCAGAGCAGGATTGGAGATACATATTTAAAAGCAAAAGATTTTTTATTGGCGGGACGGAAGGTTCTTTTCAGCGGAACGCCTTGTCAAATAGCGGGATTAAAGGCTTTTTTACAGAAGGATTATGACAATCTTTTAACGGTCGATTTGATTTGTCATGGGGTTCCAAGCCCGCTTGTGTGGAAAAGATACTTGGATGAAGTTATAACCATATCTACCCCCCCCCCCCCCCAGTAAAAGTGGGTATAAATTAATAAAAAATATTTATTTTAGAGATAAGACATATGGTTATAAGGTATTTTGGTTGGTTATTTTGTTTAATATTAATATATTTATGAATAAAAAAGATATTACTAACATAAAATTCCGTGATAAAAAACACGGAAAAAATGATTTTACATTAGAAACAATACAATCTGATACCGGAAATTCTGTTTTTTTAATAGAAAATCAATATAAAAATACCTTTTATAAAGGGTTTTTAAAAAATTTATATTTACGTCCGTCTTGTTATAAATGCCCTGTAAGATCATTAAAAAGTAAAAGTGATATTACTATTGGTGATTATTGGGGAGTAGAAAATATTTTTCCTGAATTTGATGATGATAAAGGCGTAAGCCTGGTAATGGTCAATACGGAAAAAGGCAAAGAAATTTATGAAATGCTTAACAAGGATGATCGAAAGACAGAATACTCTCAGGCAATTATTGGTAATTCTAATATTGAAAATTCAGTCCCGCTTCCCTCTAAACGCGCCGTATTTTTTGAAAGATGGAATAATGAATCTATAATCTCATTAATAAATAAGTTAACCGCGCCTTCTTTACGGTCACGAATACGAATAAAAATTGTTAATATGTTATTCCATTTGGGTTTGTTAGATAAAATAAAATATTTTGTTAGTAAAAAATGAAAATCGGCATCATGACCTTCTGGTGGTCTGAGGATAATTACGGGCAATTATTACAATGTTTTGCGTTGCAAAAATATCTGAGGGATGCAGGACACGATGCGTATTTAATACGGTATGATCCTAAAAATGATTATATATATATAAAAACTCCGCTTTGGAGAAAAATATTAAAGGCGTTTAATCCGGTTAAGTTATATAAATACATAATATCTAAAAAACTGGAAAAAGATATTAAGCGGGAAAAACAGAATAACCCGCGGGGCTTTGAGGATTTTCGAAATAGGCATATTAAGCAATCTGAAAAAATATATAGTTCTTATAAGGAGCTTGTAGATAATCCGCCTGAAGCGGATATATATGTTGTTGGCTCTGATCAGATTTGGAATACTTTTGGCGATCCAATTGATGTTGCGATAAATGTAATCAAGGCTTTTTTGCTTGATTTCGGGAATCCGTCAATAAAACGGATCGCTTATGCGGCAAGTTTTGGCAAAGAAACGCTTGATGAGAATTCTATTCAAATATTTTCAAATTTACTAAAAAAATTTGATTATATATCAATACGTGAGGAATCTGGAATAGAAATATGTAAAAAATGTGGTATTGATAATGCCGAATGGGTTTCTGATCCAACTATGCTGTTAGAGGCAGATATATACCATACATTATATGAAGATGAACTAATTAGAAAAAATAACAAACCCTATTGTTTTTTTTATTTACTTGGAACCGAATATAATTTTTCACATCAATTAGTATATGATTGGGCAAAGAAAAAGAATCTAGAAGTTATATATGTTACAGGAAATTTCCAACTGGATAAATTCAAGAAAATGTATATGACAATTCCTGAATGGATCTATTTATTGGAACACTCAGATTATGTAATATCTAACTCGTATCATTGTTCTGTTTTTTCTTTGCTTTTCAAAAAGAAATTCGGTGTTATTCCGCTTGTGAGAAATCATATAGGATGTAATACCAGACTTGACTCATTATTTAAACTTTTTCAAATTGAAAAAAGATTTATTGAAAATGATCTTTCAGTTTTGGATAAAGATATTGATTGGCAATCTGTTTCTACCGGTTTTCAAATGATCAGAAATAATTGTAAGTTATATGATGTTATTTAAAGCGGCAATAATATGAAAATAGCGTATGTATCTTATTCTTATTTTGCTGATACGGATTTTTCGATTGTTCGTGAGATAAGAAAGAAAGCAGATTTATATTATTTTATTATCATCACTCCGTATTCATTAAGAACAACAGCAATAGATATACAAAAACAATATCCCATAACAGGAATATTCAAACCAAGTATTTATCCTGAACTTGAAAAGTTCTCCGATTTATTTGAATCAGAGAAAACATACATCGTAAATATATGCGGCAACTATGCTAAATTAAAAAAATATTTTGTATTTTGTAAACTTCTGTTTCTGTTAAAAAACATGAATATTGATGTTCTGCATACTACTATGTATTATTCAAAAGAAATGTTTTTTTTGTACTGTCTGCGAAAAAAAACTGTTTTGACCGTTCATGACCCCATACCTCATTCTGATATTTATTCAAAAGAATATCTTAATTACAGACAAATATCGTTTCATTACCTTAATAATTTTTTAATTTTCAATACAAATCAAAAAAATGAATTTATCTCCCAATATAATTTACAAAAAAAAAATATTTATGTTAGCAAATTGGGAGTAATTAATTATTTATATAAGTATAAAAATACGGTAATACAAAATAACAAGGATGAATACATCTTGTTTTTTGGCAGAATAACATCTTATAAAGGTCTGGATTATTTGTTTCCGGCAATGAAGGCAGTACATGAAAATCATAAAAATGTAAAATTAATAGCCGCTGGTTATTGCGAAAAATATTATTTCGATATAACAGAATATAAAAATTGTTCATATATTGAAATAGCAAACAGGTTTATACCGGACAATGAACTTGTAACATTAATCCAAAACGCTTTATTTGTGGTTTGTCCTTATATTGACGCTACACAAAGCGGCGTAGTTATGTCGGCATTCGCATTCAATATTCCGGTACTGGCTACTAATGTAGGCGGATTATCTGAGTATGTTGAACATTTAAAATCAGGTTATATTGTACCTCCAAAAGATATTAATGGACTTGCACATGGAATTAATTATTTATTGGATAACAGAGAATTATTGAATGAACAAAGAAATTATATTTCTGAAAAATATAAGACCGGCGAATATTCATGGGAAAAAATAACAGATGATTTTATTGGTTTTTACCGGAAAATAAATGATTCCTAAAATAATCCATTATTGCTGGTTTGGGGAAATCCTTTGCCTATAGATAGAAATAAGTGTAAAAAAATATCCGTCATCATACATGGATTAGGCGGCGGCGGCGCGGAAGGCGTTTGTGTTACATTGGCAAATGCTCTTGCGGACAGAGGTTTTGATATAGATCTTATTGTTTCAAATTTGGAAGGCGATGTTAAATCCAAAGAGCTATCTGATAAAGTAAATCTTATTAATTTCAATAAATATCATGTACGTTCTATTGCGGTTCCTATGTATCGTTATCTGGCTGTTTCCAAACCGGACGTAGTATTGTGTTTTAATCGTCACTTATCTGTAGTTATTGGATTAATCAGATGTCTATCACGTATGCGTTTTAAGCTTATATCCAGAAATATAACTATTATTTCCCAAGACGAAAAAGTCAATATAAAAAATTTAGGTTTCTGGTCTGGTGTTATTCCAAATATCCTGGTAAGGGTGTTTTTTCCTTTTTCCGATATACATATTGCGGAAGGACGAGCCATGAAGGAAGATTTAGCGGCTTATTTGAAAATAGACGCGCAAAAAATTATAGTGATACATAGCCCAGTGAATAAGAAGATTGAAGATTATTTAAAAAAAAGCTCTCAATCAGGAGAAGCCAAGGAAGATTATCTATTATGTATTGGTCGTCTGGAACCTGTAAAGGCTTTTAATTATGCAATAGAGGCGTTTTCCCGCATTACTGATGATTATCCATTATTACGCTTAAAAATGGTTGGTCAGGGAAGTTTAGAGGATCAACTTAAACAAATGGCGTCCAACTTAAATATTGCGGGTAAAGTTGATTTTGAGGGATACCGGGAAGATACAATTCCTTATTATGTTCATGCCCGTTTAACGATGTTAACATCTTTATATGAAGGTTTTCCTAATGTTTTAATTGAGTCTATAGCTCTGGGTACGCCGGTGGTGTCCTTTAACACTCCTGGCGGAGCGGGTGAAATTGTTCAGGACGGAATAAACGGTTATTTGGCAAAGTATCAAGATACTGATAGTCTGGCCGAATGCTTAAAGCGTGCTCTTGACCGTCAATGGGAGCCGGAAGTAGTCCGGGCAACAGCGGATAGATTTTCTTCTGAAAAAATCATTGATGAATATGAAAGGATTTTTGCATAAATGAAAAGAATCCTGTACATTGTAAGCACACTTAAACGTTGTAGTCCGGTCAATCAACTTTATAATGTAATAAGATATCTAAACAGGGAAGAATTTGAACCTTACCTTATAACGCTTTCTTCTGAGCCGCCTGATAGCAGTTGGAAAGATTATGAATCCATTGGAGTTCATTTATATTCTCTTCAGATGTCCAGACTTAAAGGTTTTATTCGCGCTGTAAAACAAGTAAATGTTTTACTTGCTGAAATAAAGCCGGATATTATTCATACTCAGGGTATTCGAGGGGATATAATTTCGTCCAAACTGCATATTGGTATTCCTAAAATAGCGACCGTTCATAATTTACCTCAGTTTGATTATCCTATGACTTATGGTTATATAAGGGGCAATCTTATGCGTGTTCGGCATATTAACACGCTAAAAAAAATTTCTCTTTGTATAGGAGTGTCAGGAACGGTTGCGGATAATTTAATAAATAAATATAAAATAAACAAAGTGATATCAATTCAAAACGGGGTTGATACTAATCTTTATTTTTCATCTAACGATAATGAAAAAAAGCTGCTGCGTGATAAATTAAATCTATGTATAACCGGAAACATTTTTATAAGTTCCGGTCATTTGACCGAGCGTAAAGATCCGTTATTTTTAATAAAAGCATGGAATAAAATATTCAATTCAAACGATAATAATCATTTGGTATTTATTGGCACAGGAAATCTTTTGGAAAAATGCAGGAAAGAAGCCGGTAATAATAAAAATATTCATTTAATTGGACAGGTTAATAATGTTGTTGATTATTTAAAATGTAGTGATTATTTTATATCTGTATCACAAGCAGAAGGCTTGCCTGTTGCTGTTCTGGAAGCAATGGCTTGCGGTTTACCTGTTCTGCTTTCTGATATTGAAGCTCATAAAGAGATTTTAACCTTCGCTTCCGGAGCCGGTTATTGCTATAAATTAGGTAATGAAGCTGATTTTTTGTATTTTCTGGATAAAGCGTTAAATGCAAATAAGATTGTAATGTGTAATGCTTCACAAGAAGCTGTTAAGAATAATTTTAATGCGAAAAAAATGTCAGAAAAATACCAGGGCGCTTACCGGCAGTTTTATACTGCTGTAACGGAGGCAGTTTGAGTTTTTCTGTTCTTATGTCAGTTTATGTAAAAGAAAATCCTCAGTATTTAGACGAGGCGTTATACAGCATCTGGGATCAGCAAACCTTGAAACCGGGACAGATAGTTTTGGTAAAAGACGGTCATCTTACAGAAGAATTAAATGCTTGCATAAATATCTGGAAGCAAAAGTTAGGTGATGTATTAACGCTGGTTGAGTTGCCGGAAAATGTTGGTTTAGGCGCAGCCCTCAATAAAGGATTAGAGCAATGCCGTTATGAATTAGTGGCAAGGATGGATTCGGATGATGTTTCTCTGCCAAAACGGTTTGAGAAACAGGTTGCCTTTATGGAAAATAATCCTGATATTGCAGCTTCAAGCGGAGTGCTTGAAGAATGGAATGAAAATTTCTCAAAATATATTGGAGTAAGAACATTGCCGCTTCAGCCTGAAGAAATAAATAAATTCGCTAAATATAGATGTCCGTTAAGCCATCCTGTAACAATCTTTCGTAAATCAAATGTATTGTCCGTAGGCGGATATCCTGCTTTCAGAGCGGGAGAGGATTATGTACTTTGGTCGTTATTGTTAAAAAAAGAATATAAACTGGCTAACCTTTCCGATATACTGCTTAAGCAGCGCGCCGGTAGTGGATTAATGAAGCGAAGAGGTTTTAAATCATTTAAAAATGAAATGAAAGCTATAAAATATCAGCATTCTATTGCATTCTTTAATAAGTATGAATATTTAAGATTTATTTTTATTAGATTTTTTGTCCGTATGTCTCCTAATTTTATAAAAAGTTTTTTATATAGATATAGGCATATAAGAAAATATCAATTTTTGATTATCCTTGTTGATATTATCCTGCTGGTTGCCTCTATCTTTCTAAGCCTTTGGATTAGGTATTTGCAAATTCCTTCAGTAGACATGTTTTTACGGTTAATTCCGCATTTTATTCCTATTATTGCAGTTTGGATTGTTTGTTTTTATGTTGCAGGATTTTATTCGCTGGAGATTCCCCGGATGGGGTATAAGATGCTTCCAAGCCTTTCAATGATAGCCGCTATATGTACTCTCCTGAGTTTTGCTTATTTCTATCTTAATATAAATTTTCGGGATGGCCCTAAAACAATTCTTTTGATATATGGTTTGGTTTTTCTTGCTCTAATTACCCTTTGGCGGCTGGGGCTTAACAAGATCGCCTTAAAATACACCGCGAAAATAAATATCGCTTTTGTCGGTATAAATAACGCGGTTACCGAATTGCTAAAAAACAGACAAACTAATTCTTTAATGAATTATAAGGTAAAGTTATTACTTAATGAAAATCCTGCAAAGGAGAGTGATTTTTACAATATATCTGTAATAAAAGAGCCTGAGGATTTTGTTGGAGAGATTAAAAAAAATAATGTGCAAATAGTTATATTCACAAGTGAGAATGAATTATCTCAATCAGTAAAAAAAGTATTGTTTGAGCTTATTCACTATAATATTGATTTTATCAGTATTTCTGATTTTTATGAGTTATTTATGCGCCGTATTCCTATTGACTCAATTAATGAGTTTGAGTTTTTGAAAAATATCAATCTTAGATCTAGAAAAATATATTTTCTGTTTAAGCAGACTGTTGATGTTATTTTGGCGCTGATGTTATTTACTATATCCTTGCCTTTCTGGTCGCTTATCATACTATTAATTAAAATAGAAAGCTATGGACCGGTCTTCTCAAAACAGAAATGTATTGGCTATCTTGAACAACCTTTCACAAGTATAAAGTTCCGTACTATGAGAATATCAGATAACACTCAGGAACCAACAATCAACGATGATTCGCGTGTTACAAAATTTGGGAAGTTTTTACACAGAACCAGAATTAATGAGATACCCCAATTTTTGAACATTATCAAATCCGACATGAGTTTTATTGGTCCCCGTCCGGAACAGCCCGAATTGATACTAAAACTTGAGGCGGAAGTTCCTTTTTACCGCTTGCGGCTTTTGGTAAAGCCCGGTATTTCCGGCTGGGATCAGGTTTCCGGCGAGTATCATTCTTCTTCACGGGAGGATACATACAAAAAACTGCAATATGATCTTTATTATATTAAAAATATGTCTTTCTTTTTGGATGTGTCTATTTTTTTCAAAACCCTGGTTACGATAGTTAAGAGAAGGGGAGTATAATGATTAAGGTTCCACTTGCAAAAATAATTATTTACTTAAGGAGTAAAATCAATAATGTATAATGTAGCATTAATAGGCTGCGGCAGAATTAGTTTTAAGCATATTGAAGGCTTTTTAGACAATGTCGATAAATTAAAACTAACAGCCGTAAGTGATCCTGTAAAGAAACGGGCAGAGGAAAAGGTAAGTGATTATCAAAAAAAAATCCCCGATGTAAATATCGTTGTATATGAAGATTACCGTGAAATGTTAGCAAAACATAAACCTGATATAGTTACCATCGCGACTGAATCGGGAAAACATCCTGAGATTGCCATAACCTGCCTTGAATCTGGATGCCATGTCATCTGCGAAAAACCGATGGCGCTGTCAGTTAAAGACGCTGATAAAATGATCGCCGCCGCAAAAAAGAACAAACGAAAACTTGCCGTATGTTTTCAAAACAGGTTCAACGCACCGGTACAAAGACTGCGAACCGCCCTTGATGCCGGACGTTTTGGTAAAGTATTACACGGTATGGTTCAAATACGTTGGAACCGCAATGAGGCCTATTATGCCGAGGCGCCATGGCGCGGAACATGGGAACAGGACGGCGGAACTTTGATGAACCAGTGTACTCATGGAATTGACCTTCTGCAGTGGATGATGGGCGAAAATGCTGTGAGGGTGCAGGCGCAGACAAGGCGTTTTATGCGACCTATCGAAGCGGAGGACTTTGGCGCCGCTATCGTAGAGTTTAAAAGCGGCGCGGTTGGAATTATCGAAGGTACTGCGGACATTTTCCCAACGAACCTAAACGAAACACTTTCCATTTTTGGGGAAAAAGGTTCGGTAGTAATCGGCGGGCTTGCGGTTAATAAATTGGAAACATGGCGTTTTGCCGACGCTGATTCTGTAGGAGATACCGAGGATAAGGTTTTAAATCCCAATGAAAAAGATCCGCCAACAGTGTATGGCTTTGGTCATTCTGCTCTGTTTAAAGACTTTATAGATTCGGTGGAATCAGATCGCGAGCCATTAATATCCGGCGAAAGCGGCAAAAAAGCGATGGAAATAATCCTTGCAATATATAAATCCCAAAAAACAGGCAAACATGTTGATTTACCATGTGATTTTTCTACGCTTGACATGAAAGGAATATTTGATAAATGAAAGTGCCATTTTACGACGCTACAAGAGAATATAATAATTATAAGGCTGAATTTGATAAAGCAATCGCCGATGTTATCGCTTCAGGCGCTTTTATTCTTGGAAAACAGGTGCAGGAGTTTGAAGAAGCGGTTTGTAATTATACAGGCGTAAGATATGCCGTTGGTGTCGCAAATGGCAGCGACGCTCTGGTAATTGCTTCCGATATATTAAATTATAAAGACGGCGCGGAAGTATTAACCCCTGTTTTCACTTTTTTTGCGTCAACGTCCTGTGTAGCTCGTTTAAACGGAAAACCTGTATTTTGCGATGTAGACGAAGATACATTCTGCATGAACATGAAGGACGCTGAAAAACGTATAACCGGCAAGACAAAAGGAATACTGCCTGTCCATCTTTTTTTACAGACTGCGGACATGACTGCATGCATAGAAATTGCAAAAAAACATCACCTAACGGTACTGGAAGACGCGGCGGAAGCATTTGGTATGAGAACAATGTACAACGGAGAATATAAACACGCAGGTCTTATCGGCGATTTCGGTGTTTTTTCATTTTTTCCGACTAAGACCCTAGGCGGATACGGCGATGGCGGGATGATTGTTACAAATAATGAAGAACTGTATCAAAAAGCGAAAAGCTACAGGACGCATGGCTCTTCAGAAAAATACCATCATGATTATATTGGTTACAATTCGCGGCTTGACACTTTACAGGCTGCGATTTTAAGCGTCAAATTGTCTCGTATTGAAAACGCGGTTCAAAAACGGGCGAATCACGCAGTACATTACCGAGAAATGCTGAAAGACGTTGCCGGGATTAAATTACCTGTTGTTAAAGACGGAAATAAAGAAGCGAACTATGTGTTTTGTATACAGGCAAAGAAACGAGACGCTCTTGAAAAACATCTGCAATCGAAAGAAATCGGAACATCAATTTATTATCCTGTTCCGCTTCATCTGCAAAAATGCTTTGGGTATTTAGGCTATAAAAAAGGCGATTTTCCAATAGCGGAAAAATTATGCGAAACTGTGCTTGCTCTTCCAATGTTTCCTGAATTGACAGAAGATGAAGTTAGTTTTGTGTGCGAGAGCATTAAAGAGTTTTATAAAAAATGAGCGATAAATCCTATTTTGTCCATGAATCCAGTTATGTGGATGAAGGCGCAGAAATCGGCGAAGGCACAAAGGTATGGCATTTTTGCCATATAATGCCCGGCGCGAAAATCGGTAAAAAATGCTCCATTGGGCAGAATGTTAATGTTGGTTCACGCGCAATTATCGGCAATGGAGTAAAAATACAAAACAATGTTTCCGTATATGATGATGTAATTATCGAAGATGATGTTTTTTGCGGTCCATCCTGCGTGTTTACCAACGTAATAAACCCGCGCGCTTTTGTTGAACGCAAACATGAATATAAAAAGACCGTGGTAAAAAAGGGCGCGAGTATCGGCGCAAATGCGACAATTGTTTGCGGCGTAACCATTGGGGAGTACGCTCTCATTGGTGCGGGCAGTGTAGTAACGCGGGATATTCCCGCTTATGCGCTTGCGTTTGGGAATCCTGCGCGCGTGCGAGGGAAAGTGGATGAAAGTGGGGAGAAGGTTATATAGTTATGGAAAAAAAACTAATAACTATAGCTATACCGGCATATAAGCGATATGATTCCCTCAGTAAATTATTAAAACAAATAGATGAACAGATTACAAGTGAGAATTTGTCAAAAGAAATAGAAGTATTAATATGTGATGATTCAGGTCCTAAAAAGGATCAATTGGAGTATATAGCAACTTTTTTATCAAAAGAATATTTACGTTATATTGATAATGGGGAAAATATTGGGATAATTAATAATATCCTTAAGGTAATTCAAGAAAGTTCCGGAAAATATTGTTTATCCCCAGGTGATGATGAAGAATTAATAGATAATAAACTTATAGATTGTATAGATATATTAAAGAATTTACCTGATAATATTGCAGCTGTTATTTTCGATGATAAAATTTCAGAAAATCAACTTATATTAAATTGTTTAGAAGCAGCAGAAAAATATTTTTGGTATTTTGGGAATTTAGGTTGTTTTATTATTAATGCAGATATTGTTAAAGATTATTTTTCTAAGAACAAACGTAATACTATTTGGCCGCAAACAGAGTTGGTTTTTCAGGCGGCCTTTGAAAAAAAATTAAATTTTTATATTGTCAAGAAACGCATAATACACTCTCCTAATCATAGAAATAATACCAGATATAATTCATATTATCTTTTGGAAGGAGGATTTTTATCCCTAATAAAGACGGCGTTAAATTTAGAAAACATTGAACTTCAAAGTGAGGCTATTAAAAATATTAATGGTCGTGACAATAATCGTTTAATATATTTAATGCTGCATTATATTTTTAATGATAATAAAAATGATACCAAGAAAACTAGAATGGCATTATCTGAATGCCGAAAAAGTTTTAATGTATATATTTTTGACAAATCCATATTTTGGTTCAATTTTCTTTCAATTGTACCAAAATGGGTGTACATATGTTTATTAAAAATAATCCGTAAATATTCTAAAATAAAACCTCTTATTAAAAATGTAGACGATAAACTAATAAAAATAAATGATAATTACACCTGATAATTTATGATAAATATTTTTGAAAAAATAAAATCTAAGATGAAATGGTCTCGCTTTTTAAATGATTGGAAGAATAAAAATTATCATAATGGAACAATACCTGGAAATTATTTTAATATAGATAATGTTTTTATTGGAGAAAAAACATATGGATCATTGAATATTATTGACTTAACATCTAAAATTGACAGAAAAAAATTAAAAATAGGTAATTACTGTTCAATTGCCTCAGGAGTTTGGTTTTTATTGGGAGCCGAACATCATACTGATACAATTTCTACCTTTCCATTTAAGATAGTTTCATGGAATGGAGGAGAAAATGAAGGTTTATCAAAGGGCGATATTGTTATTGCTGATGATGTATGGATAGGGATGAATGCAATAATATGTTCTGGAGTTGAGATCGGACAGGGCGCTGTTATTGCCGCAGGTGCTGTTGTAACAAAAAATGTGCCGCCTTATTCAATAGTGGGTGGTAATCCGGCGCATGTTATTAAGTATAGATTTAATGAAAAAATCATTGAAAATCTTTTAAAAATAAATATATGTAAATTATTTGATTCTTTCTCAAAAAATGATAGTGATATGGTATATTCTCCTTTAACTGAAGAAATCCTATTAAAGCTTTTGAATAAAGGTTCATTAAATGAGTATTAAAAACATTATTATCAATTTATTAAGAAAAATTATACCTCTTTCACTACGTAAAAAGTGGAGTGAATATATCTACAAAAAACAAATGAATAAATTAAAATGGCGGGTCATAAGATATCTTAAAAATAATTTCATGGATGTTTATGATGATGAAAGAATAAAGGCGATTAATTACTTAAGACATAATAAATTTTCAGTTTTTCCCTATAATTTTACAAAAAAATATAAAAAAAAGAATATTAATGTTTATTATGATGACAATTGTGGTTTAAATTATGTATTACATGATAATAAACGTCTTTATTTTAAGCGAGGTTGGAAAGAAGATACCATAAAAGAATATTATAACGGGCTACTAATAGAACAGGATATAGATTCTCCGCATCGGTATTTATATGAAAACTTTCAAGTAAATGAAGATGATGTTGTTATTGATATTGGTGTTGGTGAAGGTAATTTTGCGCTTTCTATTGTCGATAAATGTAAAAAATTATATTTGATTGAATCAGACAATGAATGGATGGAATCCTTAAATATGACATTCTCATCTTATATAACAGAAAGCAAGGTAGAAATTATTAATAAAATGGTTTCTGACAACGATACCATTGAATCAATAACTTTAGATAATTACTTTATCAAAGCAGGAAATATAGAAGAAATAAATTTTATTAAAGTAGACATAGAAGGCTATGAATTCAAATTTCTTAAAGGTGCTAAATCCTTATTGGAAAATCAAAAAAAAATAAAAGTAGCAATATGTACTTATCATCAACAAGACGCAGGTGAAAAAATAAAGGACATAATAACGGCTTATGGTTTTAATTCAATATATTCAAAAGGATTTATGATATATTTTACTGACGCTTCTGCTCAACCATGTTGGTTGGCGCGAGGATTACTAAGATGTACAAAAATGTAAGTCCGAAAATATGATTAAAAATCTTATATCAGACACAATAAAATACGGCTTTGGAAAAGTATTTTTAAAATTCTTTTCCATACTGGTAGTCCCAATTATTGCTAAGAATTTTCCGCCTGATATTTTCGGTGAAATAAATATTGTTAATACTTTTACAGGATTATTTATAGGTATTGCGGTCCTTGGTCTGGATTCTGCGGTGGCATATTACTATTATCATGGAGAAGAGGAATTAAAAAAGGATTATTTAGGTACATCATTTATCATTAGAATAATAATATCGTTGTTATTTTTTACAGGATTTTTTTTATTTGCAAAGAATTTATCTGGTGCTCATTTTTTGTTAAAGAACAATGAACGTTACATATTAGTGATAATGGGAGCAGCAGTTATTCCATTTGACAACTGTACATCTTTTTTTGTCGATTTAACCAGATTTTTGATGAAACCTGTTATTTATAATATTGCAAATATATCCAAAGTAGCTATTTATTATATATTGATAATTATTTTTTTATTGAATGGATTAACTGTAGAAAGAATATTTATTTCTATATTGATTTCTTCTGTAGTTCCAGCAGTAATTCTTTTTATTTTATATAGAAAATTATTATCTCTTAAAATTAATTTTGATTGTTTAAAAAAATTGTTAACATATGGATTACCTTTGGTTCCTGGTTCAATAATGTATTTTTTTATGAGCTCAGCTAATCGTTTTGTGTTAAACGCGTATACATCACTTGAGGATACTGGGATTTTTTCTATGATGAATTCCGTAGCAAGTATATTCTTGATACTTACAGGTTCAATACTTATTGCATGGCCGCCATATTCAATGATTATTGCAAAAAGAATAGATGCTCAGATAATTTTTGCACGGATTATAACAATATTATTTGTTTTACTAATTCCTTTAGCTTTTCTTTTTTGGTCCGTATCCGATATTGTTATATTACTCTTTTCAAAACCAATATATTTACGTGGTGAAAACATTGTTATTTTATTGATTATGCAGAATATATTTAATTTATTGTATTATTGCACAGCGATAGGACTAATATTAAAAGAAAAGACAATTTATATTACCATTGGAAATTCAATAGCCGCTATTATAGCAGTTTTAATTTCATTTCCGCTTTGTAAGTACTGGGGAATATTCGGAGCCGCATTGTCGTCATGTATTGGATATGTTGTATCAACATTTTATGTAGCGTTAAAATCACAACGATTTTATCCAATTCCATATAATATAAAATTTATATTTATTTATTCTTCTGTATTATTATTAATAATAATTTGTTCATTTTTATTACCTAATTCAATAATAATATATAATTTTTTTATTAGGTTTGTTCTGGGCAGTATATTTTTAATCATACCTTTTGCGGCAAAAATAATTTCTTTATCTGAAATTAAAAATGTTTTTTTTAAAAAGGAAATATCGGCTTGAAAACAGTTTTAATTATTTCTTATTCGCCGCTACATAGCGATCCAAGAATACTTAGGCAGGTACAAGCTTTAAAACAAGAATATAAAATTATTACAATTGGTTATACCTCGATAAAAGATGATTCTATAACTCATTATCCGGTTAAAAGATATACAGGAAAAAGATCGTCATTGTTCAAAAAGATGCATCTGTTATTGTCTTTATTGATTAATTTTAATAACTATGAAAGAAATTATTTAGAAAAAAATCTTGATTTGGAAAATATTTTATTTCAAGATATTATAACTCCTGATGTTATTATCGCGAATGACTGGAATGGTTTATATCTTGCTTCTACCCTTAAATTAAAACATACATGGCAAGCCAAAGTATATTTTGATGCACATGAATATTCACCCAAAGAATTTGATAAATCAATAAAATGGCGTATAACATCACAGCCAATAATAATAAACGCCCTAAAAAAATGTAAAGCTGAAATTAATATAATGTCTACAGTATGTGATGGAATTGCCAGAGAATATGAAAAATTTTTTAATTTTCCCAATGGTTTTGTCAGAACTATAACCAATGCTGCCGAATATAACAATAATTTGAAACCTAATGTAATTGGGGGGGGGGGGGGGGGGGGGTAATTCTCCTTATACATCATGGAGGGGCGATAAAAGAACGAAGGTTGGAATTAATGATTAAAATGATGAAATATCTTGATCCTGATAAATACGAGTTAACTTTTATGCTGGTTAGAAGCGATCTTAAATATTATAATCATCTGGTTCAAATCTCAAAAAAATACAAGAACATAAAATTTATTGAACCTGTTAACTTTTCTGAAATTACCAAAACTCTTAATAGTTATGATTTAGGTTTATTTTTGATATTACCTGAAATATTTAATTATAAATATGCTCTTCCAAATAAATTATATGAATTCATACAGGCAAGATTGGCCATTGTTATTGGCCCTTCAATAGAGATGGTAAAAATTATTAACCGCTACAATTTAGGAGTATATTCTGAAGATTTTACCCCTAAATCTCTTGCAAAAACTATCGTTAAATTAACACCGGAAAAGATATTGGAATATAAAAAAAATTCAGATAAGCATGCTAAAAAATTAAGCGCTGAAGAAAATATAAACAAAATAAGAGATATAATTGCTGAGGTAGGAAAGGTGTAGACATGGAAACTATAAATAATAATCAGGCAGCCTTAAAACAAAATAAGATAAAATTTGACAAAATTCGCCTAATACATCATGGAGGAGCAATTAAAACACGAAAACTTGAATTGATGATAGAAATGATGAAATTTCTTACGCCTGATAAATACGAGTTAACATTTATGCTTGTTAAAAGCGACCTCGATTATTACAATTATCTGATTCAAATTTCTAAAAGGTATGGAAATATAAAATTTATTGAACCAGTGTGTTTTTCAGAAATTACAAACACACTTAATAATTATGACATTGGAATTTATATATTAAGGCCCGAAAGCTATAATGACAAATATGCTCTTCCAAATAAATTCTTTGAATTTATACAGGGAAGACTGGCAATAGCAATATGCCCTTCTATAGAAATGGTAAGAATAATTGATCGTTATAATTTGGGAGTTTATTCAAAAGACTTTACTCCGAAATCTCTTGCTGAAGCTATTGCTCAGTTAACAAATGAAAAAATAATGGAATACAAGGAAAATTCAGAAAAATATGCGAAAGAATTAAGCGCCGAAGAAAATATGAACAAAATAAGAGAAATAATCACCGAACTGGCAGGAGAATAACCAATGTGCGGTATAACCGGAATAAGTTACCATAACGCCCTAAAAACTCCTCTTGACATTCAAAAAATGTCAGACGCCATTTCTCATCGAGGACCGGATGGTGAAGGTTATATCGCGATAAATTCGCAGTCGGGAATAATCACCGAACTTGGCGGGGAAAAAACTCCTGTAAACCTCCCTCCCCTTTCCGGTTTTGGCGCTAACGCGGATATGTATCTTGCTCACAGGCGGCTTTCTATAATTGATCTTTCTACAGCCGGACATCAACCCATGACAAACGCAAAGCGCGATATTTGGTTAACTTTTAACGGAGAAATTTATAATTATAAAACGCTTAAAAATGAACTTTCCGAATTTACATTTAAGTCCAACGCGGATACCGAGGTTTTGCTGTACGCCTATGAAAAATGGGGTATTGACTGCCTGCGCCGTCTGAACGGCATGTGGGCTTTTGTTATTTATGATGCCGGAAAAAAATTGCTATTCGGCGCGCGGGATCGTTTTGGCGTAAAACCGTTATACTATACATATAATAATGAGTTCTTTGCCTTTAATTCGGAAATAAAAGGACTTGTGGCAAATCCGAATGTTTCCAAAAAAATTAATACCGGCGCTTCCACGATTTTCCTGGAGACAGGTTTGTTGAATTTTGAGGGAGAAACCTTTTTTAATGATATAACTGAATTAAAACCGTCCCACTACTTTGTATATGATCTGTCAAAAAAAACACTGGACATACAACGCTATTATGAATTACCGTTTTATGATGTGTGGGAAAAATTTGATGAAAAGAAATGCCGCGATTATATTGAAGGAACAAAAGAACGTGTGATTAACGCCGTTGATTTACGCCTAAATGCTGATGTTACAGTCGGTTCCTGTTTAAGCGGCGGAATGGATTCATCCGCTATAGTATGTTCAATAAATAATCTTTTGGGAAAAAGATCATATAATTCTATCGGTCCTAAACAGGCCGTAGTAACCGCCTGTTATGAAAATTTAAAAATTGATGAAAGCAAGTGGGCGAAATTGGCCGTTGATCATGTTTCAGCGGAATGGCACAGGGTCTTTCCAAAGAAAGAAGAATTATTTAATGATCTTTCCGACCTTGTTTATTCCCAGGATGTACCGTTCGGTTCTACCTCTATTTACGCCCAGTACCGTGTGATGAAAACCGCGCGGGAAGCGGGAATCACCGTTATGCTGGACGGACAGGGAGGCGATGAGTTATTTACCGGATATACGCCCTATTATCATGTCTTTTATTCAGAAGCAGCAAAAAATAAAGACCGCGAGTTACTGCGAAATGAAAAAGATTACGCGTTCAATACGCCTTTCAATACACCGTTAAATACGTCCACAACAAATATTGTATCCCTTGTAAAAAGATATATGCCAAAAAATATTAAAAAAATAATTAAAAGATATTTTTGGCATCATGGTTCAGAATCGCAATATATTCACACCAGAGGAAAGACATATCATGATTATTCTTATAGGACATTAAATCAAATGTTATTTACTCTAATGTCCTATACATCATTGCCGGATTTGTTAAAATATGAAGACCGGAATTCCATGCGTTTTTCCATAGAATCGCGCACTCCGTTTGCTGATGATATTGACTTAATTGAATATGTTTTTGCGATTCCAAGCGTTTACAAAATTCATAACGGGTGGAGCAAATATTTGTTGCGCGAATCCATGAACAATATTGTTCCCAATGAAATAAAAACGCGTACCGACAAGATCGGCTTCGAAACGCCCGAATATGACTGGCTTGTGTCCATAAAACCGTATCTTTTTGAAAACAACAACTCCAATATCAACATGATACTGAATATGAAGCGGCTTGAAGAAAATTGGGATAAAATATTTCTAAAACAAAATAGAAAAGGCGTTACAAATATCTGGCGGTACATCAATTTTATCCTTTGGTTTAATACTTTTAAGGTAACTGTATAATGAATATCATAACAATCATAGGCGCGCGTCCCCAGTTTATTAAAGCCGCGGTTTTAAGCCGCTATATCCGGGATAATCCTTCCTGCGGTATTACAGAGATCCTCCTGCATACAGGTCAGCACTATGATCCAAATATGAGCGATGTTTTCTTTGAAGAAATGGATATTCCCCGCCCGGATATAAATCTTCATGTCGGATCCGGTAATCATGGAAAAACCACAGGATTGATGCTTGAGAGGATTGAAGATGTAATTCTTGAACGGAAACCGGACGCGTTATTGGTGTACGGCGATACCAATTCAACCTTGGCGGGGGCCTTGGCGGCAAGCAAACTCCATGTCCCGGTCGCCCATGTGGAAGCTGGGCTTCGTTCGTTTATGATGGCAATGCCAGAAGAACAAAACCGTCGCTTGACCGATCATCTTTCCGCATGGCTTTTTTGTCCGACAAAAACTGCGATAGATAATCTAAAACAAGAGGGTATTACCGGTAATGAATATACCGGAAAGCCTGACGCTGATAAAAAGCGGGTAGCAATAACCGGCGACATTATGTATGACGCATCATTGTATTACCGCGAAAAAAATAATGCCCAAAAAAATGAGAAGGATTTTATATTGTTGACAATTCATCGCGCTGAAAATACCGATGATCCAAACCGGCTGTCATCTATTGTAAAAGCAATTAATAACTTAACCGGTTATAAATTTATTTTTCCGGTTCATCCCCGTACCAGAAAAATTTTGGCGCAGCAGAATCTTGTATTTGCTCCACATGTTAAAATGATTGACCCGGTTGGTTATCTTGAAATGATCGCCAACGAAGCGGCTTGTTCAGCTGTTTTGACCGATTCCGGCGGAGTACAAAAAGAAGCGTTTTTCTTCAGGAAACCTTGTATCACAATGCGCGATTCTACCGAGTGGGTTGAATTGGTTAGTTCCGGCTGGAATACGCTTACCGGAGCGAATACGGAAAAAATTACAGCGGCGGTTAAGAATCTGCATACTCCGGATGAATACCCGTCACTTTATGGCGATGGAAACTGTGCTAAAAAGATATGTGATTTTCTAAAGTAAATAAGCCCATTTTGCTCTGGATATGAAATGTTAAATCAGCCACTTTATGTCAATCATATAGATTTGAGGAAAAAACAGTTCGATAAAGATTATTGAGATTGATAATACGCTTCATTAAAAGAAAGAAATGATAAAGTGAAAATAATAACTTGTATAAAGTATGTTCCTCATTCTCCTGAGATCAGTTTTAATGGAAAAGAAATTGTAAGAGAAAGTATGTCCGGGTGTTTAAATCCCGCTGATATGTTTGCAATTGAGGAAGCAATTCGTATTAAAGAAAAAACCGTTTCTGAGACTATTGGCTTATGTATGGGCGTTGCATCAGCGGAACAATCACTTAAGAACGCAATAGCAATGGGTCTGGATGAAGTATATCTTGCCACTGATAAGTTATTTGCCGGTTCTGATACATATGCTACCTCATATATTTTATCAAAATGTATAGAATATATAGGAAATTACGATTTAATTATTTTAGGCAAACAATCAATTGATGGTGATACTGGACAAGTTGCTCCTGAACTTGCAAGCCATCTTAATATTCCGTGTATAATGAATGTAGTATCGTTGGAATTTATCGAAAATAATCAAATTAAATGTAAAGTTTTGACCGAACAGGGATATAGTTTTTTTAAATCCAAGTTACCTATAGCGATTAGTGTTCTTAAAGGTATTAATGAGCCTCGAATCCCCTCAGTATCAGGATTATTAGGCTCACAATCAAAAACAGTAAGATCATTGAATGCTGATGTTTTACAAATAGATATTTTGAAATGCGGTTTAAAAGGTTCTCCTACAAAAGTTATCAATATTCGGACTAATTATTTTGAGAAAAGAGATTCTGTAAATATAACATCAAATTATTTATCAATATTTGATGAATTGGTAAGTAATATTATGCATACAAAAAACGCTGATAATGAAATAAATATTATGTCAAATGAAGCCAAGATAAATCATTCTATTTATTCAAAAGAAATATGGGTTGTATCAGAAGCAACAGATGGTATTGTATCTGAAATCACTTTACAGTTACTGGGAAAAGCATCTGTTCTTGCCGGAGAAATGGATGCCTCGGTTTCTGTTATTTGTTTTGGAAATAATTACGAAGGTTTTTTTTCAACATTTACACAATATGGAGCAAATAATATATATTATACCAATAAAATTTGTAATGATTGTTTATTTGATGAAATAGTTGTTCAGGTATTAGTGTCAATATGCAAGGAATATCATCCGGAAATAGTTTTATATCCCAGTACTGTTTGGGGACGTTGGCTTGCTCCATCCGTTGCTGTTCAGCTATCAACCGGATTAACGGCGGATTGTTCAGACTTACAAATAGACAAGAAATCTTGCTGTTTGATTCAGACTCGCATTGCCTTTTCCGGAAACTTAATAGCTGATATTGTTTGTCCTGATAATAGACCGCAAATGGCTACAATCCGGTCTAATGTTTTTAAGAAATGTATAAATTCTAGCGCTTCTGATTTTAGATTGATAGATATTAACAAGTTTGTAGAAGGCAATAGCAGAATATCTTTTCTAGAAAAAAAAGTTGGCAATATTCCTGCTGCTAAATTGTATAAATCGGATATAATAGTTGCGGGAGGCCGTGGTATAGGCAGCAAGGAAAATTTTCTATTGCTTTTTAAACTCGCAAATATTCTTGGAGGAGCAGTCGCCGCAACAAGAGCCGTTGTTGATGCCAATTGGATAGATTACAGTCATCAGGTAGGACAGACCGGAATATATGTAAGACCAAAATTGTACATAGCATTTGGCATATCCGGAGCTTCCGAACATATTATAGGTATGCGTGATTCCGTCCGTATTGTGGCAATTAATACGAATTTGATTGTTCCAATTTTTGGTATTTCAGATTATTATATAGTTGATGACTGCATAAGTGTTATAAAACGCTTAATTAGCCGTTTTGAAAGTAAAGAATAAGGAGGAATACCATGACATTTACAGAAATGGCAAGGGATATAATTAAAAACAACCGGTTTTTTAGCCTTGCTACAAGAAATAAAAAAGGTGATGTTTGGGCTACGCCGCTCTCTTATTCGGTAGATAAGGACTACAATTTTTATTTTACAACGGCAATTGATTCTATACATATCGATCATATTCGTGAAAATCCATACGTTGCTTTTTCGATTTTCAATTCAACCCGCCGTGTAAGTGATATTGATGGTTTACAAATTAAAGGTATTGTTGGCGAGGTAGAGCGGGAGAAGCTGTCTATAATTGTAAAAGAATATTATTTGCAGGTATTTCCTGATGCTGATGAAAGGACCGAATGGGAAGCGCCATGGGAGAATTTCACAAAAGATGATTTTCCGGTTTATAGATTTTTCCAGATTGTTCCGCTGGAAATATACAAACGTGATACAGATAATGATGAAGTCGATAGACGTGTCCAAATTGACATTAATGAACTTAAAAAATATAACTTAATAACTGGAGTGTGTTAATTATGCAGAAAAATAACAAGTGCGTTAAATGGCTAGTATCTTTATTACCATTTTTACCTCTCATTATTGGAATATTATTTTTATTTCTAGGTTGGATTATAGACGAAATAATACAATTATCTCAATATAACAATGAAATGCAAATCATAAAGGAAATTATTACACCTAATATAACATACGAGAAAGAATATAGCGTTATAGAAAATCTTCTAAGACCATCAACATTTAGATTGAGTAGATTCGTATTTTCTATATTGTCTTTCTTTTTTGGTATTTTATTTACGAATACTATTGTGGAGAGTATAAAAAGATTACATAAAGGAGGAAATGAAGATATTAGAAATAACTCAAATATTTTTGATATAGATTCGACAGAAGATTTCATTGCTAGTTTTTTGGATCATTTGTCAGAAGAGTGCTTCAGCAAATGTTCAAATGTTTATGCAAAGTGTTCTACCTGTGAGAAATTTCCCAACAACTGTGATGGTCTTCTTCGAAACTATTTATTCCATGAAGCCTCTGATCTTCGGGATGCCATTCGTAATGCGAAAAAAGGTGAATATTTTCTAGCAACAAATATTGAAAAATATCATACCATAGCGATTGAACATTTGATAGCATTAAAGAGTAATCATTATAAAGTTATTCAAATGGTTGGTTCAAAAGAAGCAAAAGATGCAACTTATGACAGTTTAGATTTTGATTTTTTGAATTCTTTACTTAGCAAAATAACTGAAAATGAACCTAATGGAAATACACCATATTATAAAAAGCAGAGATTTAAAATTATATGGCTATTAATAGGAGATAATAAAAATTTAAAAAATAATTTTGATTATATAATATATATTGTTAAAACAAAAAAATTAATAAGTGTTGTTAATAAATTTTTTGAGTTTTACGCAATGACAGAAGACGATTTTAGAACTAATTGTGCTCCATTAAAAGCAACTGAAAATGATTTTATTAAAGAAAAGCTGAACATTGATGAAAAATATTATAAACCAAGCTTTGGTATTTTTGGTTTACATTTTATTTTTGAAGATGCATCAAATGTAAATCAACATGGTACAATTTATACAAAAACATATAAACCTGATGGAGATACCTCTGATGAGAATCAGATTGATAAACTAAATAATATTTATGATAAAATAATCCAAAAGGCAAAAAAAGTAGCAATAGACGAATTTTTTACGTTATATGATAATATTATTAGTAATGATGATTCATGGGAGGATACACTTGAAAAAAGATGGCATCCTGAAAAAACATCAGCTTAATAAGGAGAATATGTCATGAAAGTTCTTATAACGGGCGGAACAGGAAGTGTTGGAGCTGAGTTAATTCGGCGATTTTCTGAGTGTGATGCTTATAATATTACATTTACCTATAATAAAAATAAAAGCAAGGCAGATGATTTAGAAAAGCAGTATAATTGCCATGCCATAAAAATCGGAGACATTGAATCCGGTTATGACATAATTGTTAATAATGCAGCTATTGTAAATTCACTGGTACATTGTGAAGATGTAAGCCTTGAAAACTGGGATGAAACTTTACATATAAATCTTACTCTTCCTTTTGTTATTATAAAGAAAAATTTACCTTATATGAGAAAAAATGGTTGGGGAAGAATAATTAACATCGCCTCTATATATGGAGTTTCAGCTGAAGAAGATGTAACTCCATATACAGTATCGAAGCATGCTTTAATAGGCTTAACAAGGTCCGTTGCAAAAGAATACGCCCAGTTTGGTATTACATGCAATGCCGTTTGCCCTGGAACAATAGCCTCAGAATTAAGTGAGCGTTTGGCAAAACATTACACAAACACCGCTGAAGAACGTAACGAATATTTTAATGAATTAAATGAAGCTATTCCTGCCAAACGTCTTGTGATGCCAAAAGAAGTAGCCGATTTTGTTTTTTTTATTGCAAGTAAAGAAGCCGCATATATTAACGGATCTGCGTTAATGATAGACGGAGGATATACGGCATGATAAGTCAATTGGGAAAACAAAAACGATTGGATCGAATATTGGGAATTAACCGCAAAGTATTTATTGTCCCGGTAGACGATCTCCTTATTAGTGGCGCAGATTTTCAATTTAGTTCATATCAAGAGAAAATACCTTTATTGAGCGATCCGGCAATTGATGCTGTGTTGGGATTTCCTGGCGTATTTAATCAATTTTATGATAATTTAAAAAATAAATCATGGATAATAAATATGACAACAAGTACTATTAGAAGTAACCATACCAAAAAATTACGCTCTATTCCCCTTGAAAGCGCAATAGCTCTTGGCTGCGAGGCGGTAGCTGTACATGTAAATGTGACTTCTCCAACCGAAGGGGAAATGATTCAAAATTTAGCTATAGTATCCTGTGAATGTCAAAAATATGGTATTCCCTTAATGGCTATTATTTATATAAGAAAACCTGATGAATATGGAAATGATGATAATTATCTTTTATTGAAAGAAAGTAATAACGAGGAATATACTCGTATGGTTGCACATTCTTGCAGAGTTGCTGTAGAACTAGGGGCGGATATAATAAAAACTAATTTTACTGGCTCTTGTGATAGTTTTAAAAAAGTTGTTTGTGCTGCAGGGAATGTACCTGTTGTTATCGCCGGAGGCGAACATGAAAATGAAGAAACTTCACTTCTTAATATTAGGAATGCAATGGAAGCAAATGCAGCCGGTATATGTTTTGGCAGAAATTTTTTTTATAGAGATAATATTTCAGCCTTTTCAAAAAAGGTTAGGGATATACTTGATGAATACAAAAGATGTTAATTCATGGGCAAAATTCACAACGTGGCAATATGTAAAGCCACCTTCAAGACCGGATAAATGGCAGCTAGAAATTTGCCGGGAAATACTTCTGAATATGTCAAAATCTATAAATGTCGCAGTGTTGGGCTCAACAATAGAATATAGAGATTTATTGGCCGAGTTGGGTGGTATTAACGTTTTTGTTTTTGATAAGAACAAAAATTTTTATAATTATATTACGAAATTTACTAAACAAAATCTGAAAGAGACTTTTATAGAAGGTGATTGGCTTGAAGCTTTAAAAAATTACATTGGCTATTTTAATTTTATTTTGTCTGATCTTACATCCGGAAATATTTCATATGATCAGCGTGAAATATTTTATCAAAGGATTACTGATTCTATGTCAGAAGGAGCTGTATTTTTTGACAGACTTCTTACAAAACCTATACCATTTTTGAATCTTCAGGATTTAATAAATAAATATGAAAATTTATCTGTCTCTATTGATACGGTAAATAGCTTTAATTGTGAAGTATTGTTTTGTAGTACGCTTCTTGAAAATGTTGGCCAAATTGTGGATTCAACATCATTTTACGATTATTTATTAGATCTAAATATTCCGCGAATAAATGATTATGTTAAGTATTGTTATGATATAACTCCACGAGATTGTATTTGGTGGTATAGTAAGCCATGGAATATTGAACAACAATTATATAATAAATATTTTTGTATACAACAAGAATATGATGAACCCATTAAAAGCGAATACCACGGCAGAGTAAAATTGCTAATATCTTCAAAAAGGTATAATCTTCATGGAACCACAATGTGAAGTTGTAAAATTCAACGCTCCTGACAGTTATATATATACAGGTTTACTGTATAGAGCTGAAAATTCCCGAAAGACAATAATTCATATTCATGGTACATGCGGTAATATGCTTTCGTTTTCATCGCTTATTTATTTAGCAGATGCTTATACCAAAAATGGATATAATTTATTGACATTTGATTTAAAAGCACATGACTGTATTGCAGAAGGTAATTGGGTTAATAAAGAATTCAACGATAATTTTTTTTATTATGTAGGAGGCTCTATAGAACCTTTTGAAGGTTGTATAACGGATATTGAAAGCGCTATAAATTATGTTAAAATATTTTCTGATATTATTATTCTACAAGGACATAGTATGGGATGTGAACGTATAATTACATTCCAACTCGTAACAAAAACATTTTATGATACCATTCTGCTTTCTCCATGTGATGGATATAAACTACAAATAGATTACATTTATCCAAAAACAATAGATGAGCAAATTGAAGAGTTAAAAAATTATGATGATTCAAGTTTATTACCGCAGCATTTTTTTGGAATCAAAGAGGGAGATGAATGTTATACAATTCCAATTTATAAAAAAGCGCTTCACTCTATTTTAACAGGGTATGCTTTGAAAGTGTTTCGACTGGACAAAGACATTGATTATTTTTTACCTATATCTTGTATTTGTTTGATAGGGAACAGAGATTATCTACAGACGCATGAACCGCAAGTATTTTTTTCAAAAATAAAAAATAAATTTTTAAATTTTGATGCTTGTATAATTAACGGCGATCATGAATTAAAACCGGCAGAAGTAGATATGGTAAATAGTGTAATAAGTTGGTTAATTAATAAAAAATGAATCTACTTATTGTCATAAGCATATGTTCTTAGTTTATTAATAAATATTCATTTTTCTATGGCTTAGGAAATTTATTTGAAAAAATATGCGATTTCTTGAAATAATTTCAGGAGGATAATTATGGCAAACACAGAAATCTTAAAAAAAATTTCCGATAAAACAGTTAAAATCGGCGTTATCGGGCTTGGTTATGTAGGGCTTCCCCTTGCGGTTACCTTTGCGCGTAACGGCATTGAGGTTCTGGGCTTTGAGAAAAGCGAAAAGAAAGTTGATGCGGTAAACGCCGCGCAAAATTATATCGGCGATATAACAGACAGCGACCTTGTTGATGCCGTTAAAGGCAAAAGGCTTTCCGCGACAACCGATTTTTCCCGTATAAAAGAATGTGACGCGCATATTATTTGTGTGCCGACGCCGCTTGATAAATTTAAAAAGCCGGATATGACGTATATTGAACAGTCTTGTGTTGATATTGGGAAGAATATGAAATCCGGAACTTTTATCAGCCTTGAAAGCACTACCTACCCTACTACAACCGAAAATTTTATGAAGCCGATTATTGAAAAGGAGTCGGGTTTACAGGAAGGAAAAGATTTCTGGTTGTGTTTCAGCCCCGAGCGGGTTGATCCGGGTAATAAAGACTATAAAACCGATAACACGCCGAAAGTTGTAGGCGCTCTTGGAGATGAGGCAAAGCAAATCGCCGAGGCGCTATACGGCCTTGCAATACAGCATCTGCATATCGTGTCTTCGCCCCGTGTTGCCGAAATGGTCAAGATTCTTGAAAACACATACAGGCTTATCAATATTTCACTTATTAATGAGCTTGCTTTGCTTTCAGGCAAGATGGACATTGACATTTGGGAAGTGATAGAAGCGGCAAAAACCAAACCTTATGGGTTTCAGGCTTTTTATCCAGGCCCGGGTATCGGCGGGCATTGTATCCCCCTTGATCCGTTTTATCTTGAGTATATCGCAAAGAATTACAATTTTAATCTTTCAATGATACACGCCGCCGGCGCTATCAATGATTTAATGCCCTACCGCATGATGAGCAAAATTTCTTTTGTGTTGAACAGGCATAAAAAAGCGTTAAACGGATCTACTATTCTATTTCTTGGTGTCGCGTATAAGCCAGACATTGACGACGCGCGCGAAAGCCCCGCTCTATTGGTGATGGAGCAAGCCGCAAAAAAAGGAGCAAAGGTGTTATACCATGATCCCTATATTTCGGAAGTTACCGATGATCATGGAAATCATTACACCGGTTCGGAACTGACCGATGAGTTAATCGCGAAGGCCGACTGTGTGGTGTTTACAACCAATCATAGCTGTTTTGACGCAAAGCGGATTGTTGAGAAAGCGAAACTGGTTGTTGACATGCGTAACGCGGTGAATCATGTGGCGATTGAAGATGGGAAGGTGTTTAAACTGTGAAAATATTGATAGTTGCTGCTTTTTTTCCTCCACAAAATTCCATTGCATCATTACGCCCTTATTCATGGGCAAAATGGTGGTCACGGGCAGGGCATGATGTTACTGTAGTTACAACAATAAAAAAGAAAATGCCTAATGACTCAAATTTAGACTGCTCGTTTTTTAAAGTTATTTCTTTACAAATTCCAATTTTATCAAAAATAACTAAATTAAGTAAACCTATAACAACTGAAAAGCAAATAAAAATTAAGAAACACGATATTATTATACAGATATTAAAAAAATATTTTAAAAAATTTTCACTAAAAACAGGTTGTTTTTATTCAGCAAGATTTCCTGATTTTCATGATCTTTGGGTAATAAAAGTAAAAAAAATGATAAATGCAAATGATTACGATATTGTTATTTCTACAGGCGGCCCCTATTCTACCCATAGAGTTGGGTATTATATAAAAAAGAAGAATCCAAAAATAAAATGGATTGTTGACTGGCGCGATTACTGGACAAAAAGTGTTGAAATGAAAGGATTATTTATTTTTCGACCTTATGAAAAATATCTTGAAAAAACTTTTAACAATACTGCTGATTTGATTTCAACAGTATCAGAACCATTTTCAGAAACATTCAGAATAATGACAAAAACAAAAGTTATAACCATTTATAATGGTTATGATATAGAAGATTTTAATTTTCTAAAAAATAAAAAAAGAATAGTTAATAAAAAATTGATAATTGTATATGCAGGTACTATTTGGCCTAAAATTAGTGATCCCTCACCTTTATTTAATGCAATCGAGTGTCTTGATAAAGCTAAAAAAATAACGCCTGATAATTTAGAAATAATATTTCTAGGAAATAATGCTGATGTTAAAGATTTAATACAAAAATATGGAATAAATAGATATTATTCATATAAAGGTTTCTTATCGCGGGAAGATGCTATAGAATATCAATATAATGCTGATATTGGATTATTACTTGGCGTTAATTCTCATGAGGCAAGAGGAGTACTGACTGGAAAATTATTTGAAATGTTAGTTTTATGCAAAGAAATTTGGGCTATTGGATTGACTAATAGTATGCAAGCGGGCGATTTAATTGAAAAAACGAATACTGGTTTTTGTTTTGGTACAAATGTTAGACTTATAGAAAAAGAAATAATGGAACGTCTGAAAGACAATAAAAGAAAAGATCGGCAGAAGAATTTTGAGATAATTGAACAATACAACAGGAAGAATCAAGCTGAAATATTGTTAAATACCGTAAAGGAAATTTAGAATAAAAATTTGCAATGAGAATACTATTTGTTACACATAGATTTCCATACCCTTCTGTGAATCATGCTGGAGGAGTTCATGTTTTTGATTTAATTAAGACACTAAATAAAAAAGGATTTGAAATTGACCTATTATCATTTATAAACGAAGATGAAATAATATATAATTCACAAATGCGAGATTATTGTAAAATTATTGAACTGATCCCAGCTAAGAAGATGCTTAGTGAGTATATTCTGGATTTACCATTGTTTCTTATAAAACCTAAATTTATTGTCCTTTCTTTTCAACGTCGTTTTGTAAAAAAATTGTTAAAATTACAAATAGAAAATATTTATGATATAATTCAATTTGAATGGACAGCAATGTGCCAATATGTAAATTATGTTAAAAAAGGAACAGTTAAAATTCTTAAAGAACATGATGTTTCAATTATCCCTGCAGAAAGAGAATTTAATAAACAAACTATACTGTTACAAAAATTAAGAAAATGGTGGACATTGAAATTACTTAAACAATACGAGCCGGAATTCTGTGCAAAATTTGATCTAGTACTTACATCATCTAAAAAAGATTCTGATTTTTTGAAAAATATAAATCCTCAAATAAATACATATGTAAATCCTTTTTTTGTTAAAACGATTACTGAAATACCTATCCCTCCGCCAAATAAGAAAATTTTATTTTTAGCTCATCTGGGAAGACTTCCCAATGTTGAGGCAGTTGAGTGGTTTTATAGGATTGTTTTTATAGATATTCATGAAATGTATCCTGATAGTATTTTTACAATTGTTGGTGCAGAACCACATGAGAGGGTCATTAAGATAGCGAATAATGAAAATGTACAACTATTTGCAAATGTGGAAAATCCGGAAGATTTCTATAAGGATGCACGTGTCTTTGTATCACCATTATTTACAGGCGGTGGTATTATAAAAAAGAATTTGGATGCAATGGGAATGGGATGTCCATTGATAACAACATCTATTGGAAACGAAGGAATTGAAGGAATTGATGGTCGTGATGTATTAATTGCCGATTCAAAAGAAGAATTTATTAATAAATTGAAACTTATTTTGAACGATGATGATTATTGGAAAACAATTAGTAAAAATGAGAAAAAATTTATAGAAACTTATTATAATTTTGATATTAGTATTTCTAAATTATTAGAGCAATATAATTCGCTGATAAACAGACAAAAGGTTATTAATTAATGAAAATATTTTTGTTTAAAAAATATAAACTAACATTAAAGAATATATCTTTCATTGCAAATGCTATTCTGCTATTTTCCATATTAATTGATCCTACTAATGCCTTTTTAGGAATAAAGGATATTGCTTTTTTTTTATTCGTAATTACAAGTTTACCATTTGTAAAATTTAAGAATATATTTATATTCTTAACATTCATTTCTATTTATTTTTTTACGCTTTCAATTGGCTTACTTACCGATCAACAAATAGATTTAAAATTTGCATTTGGTGTTTTAAAATCATTTTTATTTCTTTCTTATTTATTTTGGATGAACAATGATTATTTAAAAAGTTTTTCTGTATTTTATAAATTAAGTCTTTTAATATGTGTAATTACTATCATTATGTATATTTTGATGACTCAATTTCCATTCCTGGAAAGAATAATTTATTTATATCTTACAGAAAAAAATCATGTAATTGCTGTAGGCCGTCGGACATTTTTAGGAATACAATTTTATACTGTATTTATGCGTACATCGTCAGTCTGTATTATTTCATTACCAGTAGCATTATTTTTTTTGTTTTCAAAAAAAGAATTTAAATATTTTATTCATAGTTGTATCTTATTTCTAGGCCTCTTCTTTTCAGGGACAAGGGCAAATATGTTATCCGGAATATTAATAGTTGTGTTTTTTATACTTTTTTATTTGCTATATTATAAAAAGGCACTGTTAAGTTTTATATTTACTCTTTCTTTTACGAGTTTGTTTGGAGTCGTATTAGTTCTACAACTCCTTTCTGAAATTAATCATTCTAATATAGTAAAGACTGGTCATTTAGAATCTAGTATGTCTCTCTTTTCAGAAAATCCTTTACGTTTTCTTTTGGTCGGTACTGGGCCTGGTTCAATGTTTTATACAACAGGTTTCGATGAAGTTACTGTTCAGACAGAGTTGACATATTTAGAATTGATCCGTAATTATGGATTAATATTTACTTTATTATTTATTTTTATATTTTGTATTCCATTTCTAAATATAATAAATAATAATAAATATGATAAATTATTAAAATTTTCGTTATTTATAGGATATTTATCCTACTTATTTATTGCGGGGACAAATCCTTTACTAATAAGTTCAACAGGTTTTATTGTCATTGCTATAATGTTTTATAATAGTCAAAATAATATATTAGAAGAAATGGGATAGATTTGTTCGAATAAAAATATATGAAAAATAATAACTCAATACAAATTGTTTTAGTTTTATATAAAACTAAACTAGAAGATAGTATTACATATAAAACATTACGTGATTATATTTCTATTCTTATTTATGATTATGAAATATTGATTTATAATAATTCACCAGAAATAACTATAGAAGCAGATGAAGGTTTTATTGTGGTTAATGCTGAAAAAAACGAAATGTTATCAGGCGCTTATAATTTTGCTTTACAAAGGGCTATCAAAAACAACCGTAATTGGTTGTTGTTATTAGATCAAGATACATGTTTATTAAAAAAATATTTTGAGCAATTAAATTTATCTTTAAATAACAGCGAAAATGTAGCGTCAATTATTCCAAAGTTACAGTCGAACCATGTTCATCTTTCTCCCAAGTCTTGTTGTCCACTAATTGGGCACTGGGGAAAAATGAATAATTTACAAACAAAAGGAATAATAAAAAACAAAACAATACAGGCATTTAATTCCGCTGCTTTAATTTCTGTCCAGTCTTTACAAAAGATTGGCGGTTTTTCTCTTGAATTTCCTTTATATGAACTTGATTATTGGGTATTTTATCATTTAAGTAAAAACAAAGAACAATTTTATTTAATGGATGTTGTTATATCGCATGATTTAACGATGCTTGATTATCGCAATAACATGACAAGTCAGAGGTATGATTCCATCGTCAGCGCTGAATATAAATTTTCTAAACATCTGGGAAACATGGCTTTTTGCGCATTTAAGATTAGATTATTTTTTAGATTATTAAAACAACTTGTATTAAGCGAAAAACGACCATATACATTCTTAACACTAAAGTATTTGCATAAGACGAATTGAATATATAATGTTGAAACCAGAATTAATAGCAATATATTTTCCACAATTTCATAATATTCCTGAAAATGATGAATGGTGGGGGAAAAATTTTACTGATTGGGATTTAGTCAAATCAGCTAAACCTGAATTCCAGGGACATAATCAACCTCGTATACCTTTGGATGATGTTTATTACAACCCTTGTGAAAAAACAGTATTGGCAAAACAAATAGAACAGGCAAAGGAATATGGTATTGGCGGCTTCATGTTTTACCATTATTGGTTTGATGGACGATTAATTTTAGAGAAACCATTGGAAGTGTTTCTGAAGAATCCTGATTTAGATATCCCATTTTGCTTATCATGGGCCAATAACAGTTGGACGCGTCAATGGAAAGCCAACAACGAATTTTTATTGGAACAAAAACATATTCCACAACCTATGGTATGGGAAAAACATTTTTATTATCTTTTACCTTTCTTTCAAGATAAAAGAGCGTTAAAAATTGATAATAAAATTATTTTTGTTGTGAACACTCCAGAGATAATTAATAACTCAAAAGAAATGTTTGCTTTTTGGAATGATTTAGTGCAAAAAAATGGTTTAGCTGGGTTATATTTAATTGCTTGTAAACATTATGATTATAATAATTACTCTTTTTTAGAAAATTACAATGCCATAATGAAAATACATCCAAGAGAAGCCAATAATTCAAATAAAAACCCTTATGCACATAAAATATTAAAGATGAAATGGTTTAGATCATTACCGGAATTTATTCAAAATATTTTAAGACAATGGCGGTTAAGACATAAGAAAATCACCATTATTGATTCTAATAAGATTTGGGAATATATACTAACAAACGCATATATAAATGATTACCCTGAATATAATCTGGATGTATTTGAGGCAATTTATTTTGATTGGGATAATACAGCCCGATACGGAAAGAGAGCGACTGTATATACAAGTTTAACAAAGAAACAAAAATATGATGTTATGGAACAGTTAATAGAAAAAGCAAAAACGAATGCCTGTCCTTATATTTTTTTTAATGCCTGGAATGAATGGTCTGAAGGTACATATTTAGAACCGGATAAAAAGAATGGCTTTGAAAATCTGGAATTATTAAAAATGTTTTTCAAATAAAATACAATGAATAAATATAATTACTTAATTATTGGCACCGGTTTATTTGGCTCAGTATTTACCCATGAAGCAATAAAACATGGAAAAACCTGTTTGGTTATTGATAAACGCAACCACCTTGGCGGAAATATATATTGTGAGAACATTGAAGGTATCAATGTTCATAAATACGGAGCGCATATTTTTCATACTTCATCTAAAGAAATATGGGCATATATAAGCCAGTTTACGGAATTTAATCGTTATACCAATAGTCCTGTCGCAAATTATAAGGGGCGTTTGTATAATCTGCCATTTAATATGAATACTTTTAACCGTATTTGGCCTGATGTTGTTACACCCGAACAAGCTGTTAAACGAATTGAAAAACAATCGTCATGTATGAAAAACAAAATACCAAAAAATCTGGAAGAACAGGCGATTGCATTAGTTGGTGAAGATATTTATAGATTATTGATCCAAGGCTACACAGAAAAACAATGGTGTCGCCCTTGTACCGAACTTCCGCCTTCAATTATAAAACGGCTTCCAGTACGATTTATTTTTGATAATAACTATTTTGATGACACTTATCAAGGTATTCCCATAGGAGGATATACCCAGATTATAGAAAAAATGCTACAAAGTTCTGATATAAAATTATGCGTGGATTATTTTTCAGATAAGAATTATTTTGATAATTGCTCTGATACCATAATTTATACCGGTATGATAGATGAATTTTATGATTACCGTTTTGGAAAATTAGAATATCGAAGTTTACAGTTTGAAACAGACGTATTACCAATTTCCAACTTTCAGGGAAACGCCGTTATAAATTATACTGATTTAGAAACTCCATACACACGAATAATTGAGCATAAACATTTTGAATACGGCAATCAACCTAAGACGGTAATTACACGCGAATATCCAAAAACATGGTTGTTTGGCGATGAGCCGTATTATCCGATAAACGATGAAAAGAATATAGTATTATACAACAAATATGCAAAACTTGCAGCAAAACAAGAAAAAGTCGTTTTTGGCGGCAGGCTGGGAATGTATAAATATTTTGATATGGATGATACTATTGGTTCAGCATTGAAACTTACAAATAAAATGATATAAGGATCAAAAAACATGGATATTATTCAAAATGGCCTGGTAAGTATAATTACACCAGCATATAATTCTACTAAATATATTAGTGAAACCATAGAGTCAGTTCTTTCTCAGACATATAGTAACTGGGAAATGATTATCATTAATGATGGTTCTACTGATGACACGGTTAATGTGGTAAAAAAATATTTAAACGATTCAAGAATAATTTTGATACATCAAGAAAATTCAGGGTCAGCTGCGGCAAGGAATAATGGAATTCGTCATGCTCAAGGACAATATATAGCTTTATTGGATTCTGATGATTTATGGGAACCTACTTTTCTTGAAAATCAAATTATATTTCTAAAAGAAAAAAATGCTATAATTGTTTATGCTTCATATAAAAGAATCAATGAACATTCAAAAGAGATTCTAAAACCAGTAATAGCCCGCTCCTCTGTAACATATAAGCAAATGTTATTAACTAATTATATTGGATGCTTAACCGGATTGTATGATAGAACGAAATATGGAAAAATATTTTTACGCGAAGAGCTGAAAAGTCTGAGAGATGATTATGCTTATTGGTTAGATATTATCAAGCTTTGTGATATCGCTTATGGAAATCAGGCGATATTGGCAAAATATCGAGTCATCAGTTCTTCTACGACAGGAAAAAAGATTAAACTCATAAAAACACAGTTCTATTTTTATAAAAAATATCTTGGATTGGGATATTTTAAAAGTGTTATTCATACACTTTATTGGGGAATATTAGGTTTATTTAAATTTAATTGATAGAATAACAAATGAATATAACAATCATAGGCGGTTCCGGTTTTGTCGGAACCCGTTTAACAACTCTTTTACTTGCCTCAGGACACAGCATAAAAATCGCTGACAAGAATGACAGCCGCAAATATCCGCATCTTCGCGCTTTTGCCGATGTTCGTGAACCGGAAACATTGGAAAAAACGCTTGGCGGTTCAGATATTGTAATAAATCTTGCCGCCGAACACCGGGATGATGTTACGCCCAAAACACTGTATGACGATGTTAATGTAACCGGCGCTGAAAATGTGTGCAATGTTTGCACAAAACTCGGAATCAGGAAAATAATTTTTACCAGTTCAGTAGCGGTTTACGGATTTGCGCCTGTTGGAACCGATGAATCCGGAAAAATAAATTACTTTAATGATTACGGTCGTACTAAATGGCTTGCGGAGGAAAAATACAGGAAGTGGCTTGTATCTAATTCGGATAATTCATTAACGATTATCAGGCCAACTGTTATTTTTGGCGAGCAAAACAGGGGAAACGTTTATAATTTACTTCGTCAAATAGCAAGCGGTAAATTCCTCATGGTAGGCAAAGGGACAAATTTTAAGTCAATGGCCTATGTAGAGAATGTAGCTGCCTTTATTGAATATAATTTGAATAATGATCCGGGTGAGTATCTGTTTAATTATATTGATAAACCGGATTTTGATATGAATACTCTGGTTACTGAAGTTAATCTTATATTGGGAAAAAAAGGCAAAATATTTCATTGGCCCTATTGGTTGGGATATTTTGGCGGTTTGTGCTTTGATATATTGGCTTTTATCTTACGCAAGAAATTGCCAATAAGTTCTATCAGAGTTAAAAAATTTTGTTCAAATACTATGTTTGAGGTTGCAAATATAAAAAAGACAAATTTTAAAGCGCTGGTATCTCTTAATGAAGGATTAAAACATACCATAAAATATGAATTTATTGATAAAATAGATGATCAAGTGTTTTACACGGAGTAATTATCCATATTGAAAAATGCAATATATCGTAGCTATATTTTGATTATGATCATTTTATGTGTTGTTTTTACTTTTTGTAAAACGGTAAATAATACGATTTATACCGGAAAAGTGGAATATGCTATAAATGAGATAAATCAGGAATATGGTGCACTTGTTCCCATGGATAGAATACCAGTCCTTGCATGGTATGGTGTGCAGGAACACACGACTGAACGATATCAAGAACTTAAAGAATGTGGTATTGACTACAATTTTTCCTTCTATGCGAATGTCGAGGATTTGGCTTTGGCGATGGATGCGGCTAATCTGGCAGGAGTCAAGATGATAATTCATTGCCCTGAACTGGTAACTGAACCGGAAAGTATTGTCACCCGTTTCAAGGATCATCCATCTCTTGCCGGATTTTATCTTCAAGATGAACCCAATCGTAATGATTTTCAACGTTTGGGAGAATTGGTCCAGAGAATACAGGCGGTAGATAATAAACATTTTTGTTATGTGAATTTCTATCCAAATTATGCTTCTTCAAAACAACTCGGAACATCAACTTACCTGGAACATGTACAATTATTCCTTCAGGAAGTTCCTGTGGAAATCATATCGTTTGACCATTTCCCGATTAAAACCAATGCCAGAATACGTTATCTGAACAAAGTGAAGCGCATAGTTCCTTTGTTCTTTTATAATTGGGCCAATACAGGAATACGTTCTCTGAACAGCGGGTGGTATGAAAACCTTGAAATCATTTCGGACGAAGCTCGTAAAGCGGGAAAGCCATTTTGGGCGTTTGCGCTTACTACCGCACACGGTCAATATCCTACACCTACGCTTGCCGATATCAGGCTTCAGGTTTATAGTGGTCTTGCATACGGTGCACAGGGAATACAATATTTCACTTATTGGACGCCTTCATCCGGCGATGAGTTAAATTATCGTGATGGACCTATTGATTATAATACGCAACAAAAAACGGCAACTTGGTACACGGTTCAACAAATGAACAGGGAAATCAAAGGTTTATCAGGCGTATTTCTTGGCGCTCAAGTCATAAAAGTGGAACATATTGTAATAGATGCTTTAGGCAGAAATGGGGCTGTTCCAACCGGAACCACCCGCTTTAATTTTGCTAAACGACCGATGAAAGCAAATATTATCAAAACATTCAAAATTCCAAATAATACAAATGCAGTGGTATCTTTCCTGAAAAATGGCAATAGATATTACATGGTATTAATTAATCGCAATTTATCCGGCGGTGCCAATGTAATTTTTACAATTACAGGCGGTGAAGGTTTACAACTTGTCAAAAAAGATGGTACGACAGTTCCTGCGTCCTCCGAAGGCAGTAATCAGACTGTTACTCCGGGCGATGTGTTAATTTATGGATGGGATAATAATTGAATAATGCAAAAAAACGGGATAAATTACGATTTGTTATTTTTATCATTTTTGAATTTGTACGTTTATAGCATATTCCGTTATTACTGGAATATATATTTCATTACTACTGAAATAATGCTATAATTTGGACTTAGGAAGTACTGAATATTTAGCGAACATCGTCATATTTTTAATATTTTTCCTTTATAAAATAGGGAAAATTGTTTAAACAAGGAGAAGAAAATGAATAACAGCACAGAAATCCAAAATGAAAATGAAATAACTCTTTTGGACTTATTTACCGTATTGCTACATTATTGGAAACTTATCGCTGGTATTAGCTTGGTGTCTATTATACTGAGTATTGCAGGATTTTTTATATATCCTGTTTATAAGTATAATAAGGATATGGATATTGCGAAAAGGCAGAAACGAGGTATAATGTGGTTGGAAGTTGCGCAGAGGGCACAGCCTTATGTTTCACAACAATTGGATAGTTTCATTCTTCGACCTGATATTATTTATGATTCATTATATACGGCAGGAAAGGAAAAATTCTCTTATAATAGAGGATATATATCTATGGATGAAGGTAATAAGACAACGGTCATGCACTTAATAGATTTATTTTGGATAAGGAATCTTGATTTAAACGGAAATATTCTTGTACCAAAAGATAAAGAATATGATAAAGTATTTTCTGTAAAAAAAACAGGGTCGGTTTTTGAAGTAATGCTTAAAGATAATGATCCTGAAATGTTAAAAAAATTCATGGAATCCATATTTAAATTGTGCTCTGTAAGTGTAGAAGAAAATATGCGAATTAACGCTCAGTCTATGGTAAGTAATTATGAGCGCCTTATGGGTCTGCCCAATGTCTCTGAACCAGTAAAATTTATGTTAGAAAGTTATTTTTCTACTTATGTTTATTTAAAAGATTTTCTTGATGGAAAAGAAGTTATAGTGAAACTTGTAGGTGAGCCTGTATTTGTTGAGGAACTTGTTTCGGTATATTTAAATAGGTTTAAATTTATGAAAACATGTATATTAATCGTTTTTGCGGGATTCTTTTTATCTGTTATGCTTGCTTTTGTACTTAACGCTATTCGTAACATAAAAAGTGATGAAGAAGCAATGAAAAAAATCCGTGACGCGTTGGGGAATTCCGGTAGTAAATGATTGTTACAATAGAAGACCTTTGGAAAATTTACCCTATGGGAGATCTTGAGGTTCATGCCTTAAAGGGCGTGAATCTTGAAATTACAGAGGGGGATTTTGTTGCTGTTGCGGGACCTTCCGGCTCGGGAAAGACCACATTAATGAACATTATCGGCTTAATCGACAGTTTTAGCCGAGGTAACCTGACAATTAACAATCTGGAAATAAAAAATCAAAACAGAAGGGAACTTGCCAGGCTTCGCCGCGATCTTTTAGGCTTTATTTTCCAGTCGTTTAACCTTTTACCGGTGTTAAATGTTTTTGAAAATGTTGAGCTTCCGTTAATTATTTCAGGTAAAGGCGGAACAAAAGCGCAACGGCGGGACAGGGTAAATTATTTACTTGGAGAAGTAGGGCTTGCGGAAAGAAGCCGTCATATTCCAACGGAGCTTTCCGGCGGACAGCAGCAGCGCGTCGCTATTGCGCGCGCGTTGGTTACAAATCCCAGAATTGTTATTGCGGATGAACCAACCGCGAATCTTGATTCAAAAACAGGTGAAAAAGTGTTAAGCTTAATGAAAGAAATTAATAAAAGTGAAAAGACTACTTTCATCTTTTCTACTCACGATCCTGAAATTTGGAAAATGGCGGATCATGTTATTTTCCTTCAGGACGGCCTTATCAAATCGGAGCAGAGGCAAAAATGATCACTTGCGAAGCATGTGCTTTTTTCCTGGTTCTTCGCAATATTGCCAGAAATAAAAAAAACAGCGCAATTATTGCCCTGCTTATTGCGGTTATTACTTTTCTGTTTTTCCTCGGAAACAGTGTTATCGGAAAATCCAATCTTGGATTGCGTCAGGCTTTTGTGCAAAGCTTGACAGGCGATGTGGTGCTGGAAGCGAAAGCTGATGTAACTATGAACCTCTTTGGCGCTAACACTCCCATTATCGACGAGTTTTTTACAATTCCGCCTCTTCCGGCCTACGATACGGTTATGGAAATTGTCCGCGCGCAGGAGGGGATTGCAAGCAGCGGAGTTACAAGCAACAGAGTTGCAAGTGTAACAAGCCAGGTGTCCGGTAAAGCGTATCTTGATTTATTGGGGGTTCGCGAGCCTGTTTTGCTCTGCGGCATAGACGTGGACAGCTATTTCCGGCTTTTCCCGGGAATTATTCTGGAAGAAGGGCGGCTTCTGGCCTCCGGTGAATATGGCGCTATGATTACAATGGAACGCGCAAAAAGAATTGAAGCCCAGAGCGGACAGTATCCGCAGTTGGGTATGCCTTTGTTATTAACATCAGGCGGTGCCGTTGGTTTTAAGATCAGGGAAGTCCCGCTTGTCGGGATTTTTTCTTATGCCAATCCCGGACAATTTATGAACGAGATTGTAATTATAGACCCGCAGACTGTACGGGTACTTAATTCCATACAGGTGGCAAGCGCTCAAAATGTCGAGTTAGACGAAAATGCTCTTGCCCTGTTAAATGCTAATACCGATGATATTTTTAGTGATGTTTTTACGTTACGTGAAGAAGACGCAGTACATGATGGATTTTCCGCCGATATACTTAAGTCTTTTTTGACGGAAACCAAAACAGAAGAAACTGTTAACCTGTCCGGCGGAGATTGGAATTTTATTATCCTTACGCTGGAAAACGGTAAGAGTGTAAGATCGTTTATATCGTCTTTAAATAAAAAGATTGAGCCTTACGGTATTATTGCGGTTGACTGGCGGATTGCGGCGGGAACCTCCGCGATTTTATTGCTGTTAATTCAGGCTTTATTCAATATGGGAGTTTTTCTTGTGTGTGTCGCCGGTATTATAACCGTAATAAATATTTTACTTATTTCCGTTTTCCGCAGAACTCGCGAAATCGGAACACTGCGCGCAATCGGCTCTTCTGATTTTTTTATTCGCTCTCTTATACTTCAGGAAAATTTTATTATATCAATAATAGCCGGCATCGCCGGCGTTTACGGCGGTTTCCTTTTTTTCCGCCGGATAAACGCGCTTTCCATAAATATTCCAAACAAACTAATTGCCTCGCTTCTTGGAGGAAATATTTTAACAGTTGAGTTTATTCCGAATATCGCGTTAGTTTCATTTATACTTGCGGTTGTCCTGGGGCTTATTGCCGGCATTTACCCAATGGAAAAAACTGTAAGAATAGAGCCTATGGAAGCTCTGCGGCAGGGATAACATGGAAAGATTAACCGCGCTTTTTAAACTTGGAATTATGTATTTATACCGTTATAAAAGACGGTATGCTTTTCTGTTAGCCGCGCTGGTTTTTGGTTTTGGAATTGTTACATTAATAACTTCGTTAAAAGACGGAATGTACAATAATGTGTATTATTCCGCCCAGTCGCATTACGCGGGTGATATAACAGCGGTTGGTTTTGATCCGAATACCACTATAAGACATATTGAAGAAAAAGAAATTTCGGCAATTATAAATGCTGTTGATTCTATAAATATAAAGCCTGAATATACTGTATTACGAACTCTTTTTATTGAAAATGGTGTCGTATATTTTAACGGGAACGCTGTAAGGTTAAAATACGTTGTAGGCTGTGATTGGGAAACGGAAGAACATTTATTTTCTAAAATGGACTTTGTCGTACAGCCTGAAAAATCTTATGGAGACGACGGAATTATACTTTCAGAGCCTGTCGCGCGCCGGCTTGGCGCTGTAATGGGAGACAGTATCATCCTGGAAGTTGATACGCGTTTCTGGCAAAAGAATACGGGCGTATTTATTGTTAGGGGCATTGTAAAGGATTCTTCTATTTTTGGTTATTATAAAGTATATACTTCAAGGTTAACGCTTAATCGTTTGTTGCTTTTTAATGATACTGATTGTTCTTCTGTTGGGTTCTTTTTTGACTCCAAGTCGAACATCGAACAAAAAAGGCTTCGTTTGCAAAATGCCCTGGTTGATAAAATTCAAATGGGACTTTTTGTGCATGATAGGGATGAATTATCGCGTGAAACCAGTCAATGGGTTGCCGAATATAGGATATTTCTTTTAACATTGCCGGTTTATCTTTCCGAGATATCCAATTTATTGGAGGCGATGAATATTCTTACTTATTTTTTGTACGGAATGATGCTGTTAATAATATTTGTCAGCGCGGCTGTAACATACCGACTGATACTTCATGAACGGGCAAGGGAGATGGGCATTATGAGGGCTATTGGTTTTTACGGCGGCGATTTAAGGTTTGTTCTGTGGACAGAAGTTGTTGCCTTGGGAATAATCTCGCTTTTTGCGGGTTTTTTGCTTGCGTGGTTTTTAAGCGGCGCGGCTTCGTTTGTGTCTTTTTCGTGGTTTCCCAGCTTTGAAATATTCCAGAAAAACGGAAAATTATCTGTTCTGTATCTGCCTAAAACGGTTTTAATTAATGTGGTTCTTGTGTTTATTGTGCTTATATGCGCCGCGTTTTTCCCGTCGTTAAAAGCTTCAAAAAGAAATTTGCCCGCGCTGTTATCAGGAGAGGCCTTATGATAATTAAAAAGAAATTATCTGTTTTTTTATTACTGTTCTGTATTATTCACGGGTTATGGGCGTCAGATCAGGAACTTCTGGCGAAGGTTGACTCCCTTGTAAGTTATTTTGATACTGATTTTCAGGCTGAATATACAATTGTTCAGGATAAGCCGGGTCAGTCGCGATCCGTAACGGTAGCCGGGGTTTTTCGCCGCGACTCAAAAGAACAGTATGTAATAGTTATCATGCAGCCCCCGATTAGCAAAGGGCAGGGATACTTAAAAGAGGGAAAAACCCTTTGGTTTTACGATCCTGAAAGCCGCCGTTTCAATACAACATCAAGCGCGGACCGTTTCCAAAATACAAACGCGCGTAATTCAGATTTTACTCGTTCCACGCTGGCTTTAGATTACAGGGTAGTTGCCGGTGAAAACACGGAACTGGGGCGTTTTAAGTGCCGACTCTTGACATTGGAAGCTGTAACAACCGATGTAACATATCCTAAAATGAAAGTTTGGATTAGCGAGGACAACTTGCTGCGAAAAACAGAAGATTACAGCCTATCCGGGCAATTACTGCGAACGTCGGCAATTCCCGATTACTTCAATATAAACGGCCGTTTTGTTCCAAAGCAGATTCTTTTTATAGAAACTCTTAAAGGTGCTGTAATTAACGGAACTTTTGTAAATGAAAAAACACAGATAACAATTTCCAAACCCTCTTTTGGAAAAGTTGCGGATTCGGTTTTTTCTAAAACCTTTTTGGAAAATGTAAACCATTGAAAAACTTTGTTATTGTTTTTATCTTGATTTCTTTTCTCTCTTTCCAAGTAACAGCGCAGGAAGTAGGTGATCTGTTGGATATTACGGATTTCGATTCTATTTTTGACGGATCATTTACAAGTGAAGATGATACAGTGCCAGAATCAACCGCTGGCGCGTCGCCTGTAAGTGTAAACCGGCGTGGTATTACCTTCGGCGCTTCTTATGAATTTCAGGGCGGATTTGCCCCGGGCTGGGATCTTGCTCCATGGCATTTTGACGGAACGGAAGAAAGAACATGGGGACAGGGCGTTAAAATGGTCTCAAATTTAAGCATAAACGCGCAGCTTTCCGAGGTGTTTAAGGTATACACATCCATTGGTTATAATATTCCCGGTTTTAATTTTACATTGGGAGATTTCTTTTTTGATTATAATTTTTTTAATAAGGTTTTTGTCCGCGCCGGAAAATATGAACATACCTGGGGAATTTCAAGCTTTACAAATTTACTTGCGCGCGTACCCGATACAGGACCTTCAGGTCCCGCTTATATTGTAAAAGCTGATATTCCCATAGGTGTCGGCGGTTTTCAAGCTTTAATTTTAACCAGAGTTAATATTGCCGGAGGCGCTATTCCTGAACATATGGACGAACTGGCGTTTGGAGGAAAATACAACATAGCTCTGCGCTGGATAGATTTAGACATGGGTGTTTTTTTTCAGCGTTATGTGATGCCCACGCGCGGATTTTTATCGATAAAAACAACATTGGGAAAAACTGAAATTTACAACGAATGGCTTGTAGCGGTAAATACCCATACGGATAATGCCGCCAGTTTTGCCGCTAATATTGGATTTGGAAGGGATTTTTTTGGCGATAAAGTGACGCTTGGCGGCGAGGTTTTTTATAACGGAGAGGGAAACACTTATTTTTTCAAACCGGAAACCAGCTTTACAGAGGCCGAGACAGTGCAGTTTTTAAATCAATTCAATATAGCGTTTAATTTTCTTTACCGTATTGACGGGAGGGGCTCTCCCAGAATTTTTACAGGCGTAAATTTTTCAACCGCTGAGAATTCATACCAGGTTGTTCCGGGAATTAAATTCACCCCACTTTCTGATATAGAGGTTTACTTGGCCGTGCCAATGGCGCTGGGTAATATGGACGGTTACTATTATACACATAACGCTGATTTAAAAAACAGACCTTTCAGCATAACGATGATGGTAACGTTCACAGGCAGCGTGTATGCCAGCAGTTTTAATTAGCTTGTAACAGTAAAAATTTTTATTAGAGAAATATTAAAAAAACCCTCGCGTTTGCGAGGGTTTTTTTGTCTATTCGTTTTCAGCGCCACTTTCGGCTTAAAGCCCCAGCAAATACCCGTTCAGAACATTCTCAAGATATTCTTGTTTGCCGCTCGTAAGGCCTGTCTTTCCGTAACCCGCGTCTGTTCCAATCTTCGCAAGCTGTTCCAGCGTAAGCTCTCCCTTGCTGAATTTCGCGCCGTCTCCTGAACTGAATGACGCATAACGATCTCTTACAAAGTTCGGGATAATTCCGTCGTCAATAATCCTTTGCGCTACTTCTAACCCTACCGCGAATGTGTCCATGCCGCCGATATGGGCTACAAAGAGGTCCGCCGGGTCTACGGAGTTTCTGCGGATTTTTGAGTCAAAGTTAAGTCCGCCCGTTGTAAAGCCGCCGATTTTAAGTATTGTATACATTGCCATTGCGGTTTCATAGTAGCTCATCGGAAACTGGTCTGTGTCCCAGCCGTTCTGTACGTCGCCGCGGTTAGCGTCCACCGAGCCAAAAAAGCCTGCAACAGCGGCTGTTTCCAGTTCGTGCGCGAATTCGTGTCCTGCAAGCTCCGCGTGGTTGGCTTCGATGTTCATGCGGAAATCTTTATCAAGACCCCACTGGCGCAGGAAGCCGATAACGGTTTCCGTGTCAAAATCGTATTGGTGTTTTGTTGGTTCCATTGGTTTCGGTTCAATGTAGAAAACGCCCTTAAAGCCCTGTTTGCGGGCGTAGTCCCTTGCCATTGTAAGGAAACGCGCAAGATTTTCTTTTTCTCTTTTAAGGTCTGTGTTAAGAAGGCTCATGTAACCTTCGCGTCCGCCCCAGAAAGTGTAGCCTTCGCCGCCAAGCTGGATTGTCGCGTCAATCGCGGCTTTTACCTGTGTCGCGGCAAGGGCGACAACGCCGAATTCGGGATTGGTAGCCGCTCCGTTCATAAAACGCGGGTTGCCAAAAACATTCGCCGTTCCCCAAAGCAGTTTTACGCCTGTCTCACCCTGCAATTTTTTCGCCTTTGCAACTAACGTCATAAGATTTTTTTCGCTTTCCGCCGGGTTTGCGCCTTCAGGAGCCACGTCCCTGTCGTGGAACGCGTAGTATTCCGCGCCTATTTTTGTAAAGAATTCAAAAGCCGCGTCCATTTTCCTGTCAGCCGCGTCCATCGCGTCTTTTGCTTCCGTATTCCACGGGAAGATATGCGTGCCCGGTCCGAACGGGTCCCCGCCGTCGCCGCAAAAGCTGTGCCAGTAGGCAATAGCAAAGCGCAGGTGATCCTTCATCTTCTTTTTGCCGACAACTTTTTCCGCGTCATAAAATTTGAACGCCAGGGGGTTCTTGCTTTTTACCCCCTCAAATTTGATTTTTTTGATTCCGGGGAAATACTCTTTTCCGCCAACAAAATAATCCGCCATTTTAGCCTCCTAAAATATTTTTTAACTTTTAAAAACTTCAGTTTTTAAAAGTTTTCATACATATCTTGAAGAAAATCGCTTTAGCGATTTTCTTCGATGAACTTCAAAAAACCTAACCGAGGTTTTTTGAAGTTCAATTATACAGAGGGCTTAAAGCCCCGAGATACTGTGAATATACCGCGTAAGCGCTGTTATACAGACTTACGCTCTTTTTATCCGGCTGAATCGTTGCGCCTAACGCGACATGCTCGTCCGCCAATTCCTCGATAGAACTTTTCTTTCCTTCCCATTTAGAATTCCTCTGCAAACACCAAAGAGCCTGAATCGCGCTCCCTATCGCCGCGGCTTCCGAACTTGTGGGGATACGAACCGGCAAATTCATAACGTTAGCCGCAATGTGCTGCCAAAGCGGGCTTTTTGCCCCTCCGCCTGTAAGCCGGATTTCCTTCGGCTTGAATCCAAGCGCCTTAAACCCGTCAAGCCCAATCCTCATTCCGAAAATAGCGGACTCAAGCGCGGCGCGCGCTAAATTTTCACGTTTAAAGTTCGCGGCGGTAATGCCGTTGACACTTGCCCTGCCGTTTGGCAGATTGGGAGTTCTCTCTCCGTTAAAGAAGGGCAGGATTACAATGCCGTCCGCGCCGATTGGGGCTTTTTCGGCTTCCGCGTCAAACGCCTTTACATCCAATTCCATAAGTTTGCGGAATTCTTCGCTTGCCACGGTACAGTTCATGGTACACAAAAGCGGAAGCCATCCGCCGGAAGAAGAACAAAAAGCGGCAAGGTTTCCCGTAGGATCAATTACCGGCTTTTTTGAAAAACCGAAAAGCGTTCCCGATGTGCCTAAACTCATGGTAAGGAAACCGTCGCGGACGGCTCCTGTGCCGATGGCGCTCATCATGTTGTCGCCGCCGCCTGAGGAGACCAGCACCCCCTCGTTGATGCCGTACAATTCGGCCGCGGCCTTACTTACTTTTCCGGCTGTTTTATCGGAAGATGTCAGCGGCGGAAGATATTTTTCCAAATCAGGGGAAATGTATTTGCAAACAGCGGAAGACCATTTGCGCTCGCTGACATTAAAAAGAGCGGTGCCGGACGCGTCGCCGTATTCCGCCCAATATTCGCCTGTCAATAAAAAGTTGATGTAGTTATGGGGCAGAAGAATATGCCGCAGTTTCGCGAAAGCGGCGGGCTTGTGTTTTTTTAGCCACAGAACTTTGGGAGCGGTGTAACCGTCCCGCATTGGAAGGCCTGCTTTGGCGATAAGCTTCTTTTCGCCTCCGGCGGCTTTTGTAAGCTCTTCACATTCTTTTGTTGTGGAAGTATCGCACCAAAGTTTGATATTGTAGACGGGCTTTCCCTTGCCGTCCAGCGGTACAAACCCGTGCTGCTGCCCGGAAACGCCGATGGCGGTGATGGTTTTCTTTACACTATTTTCGATTTTGTCAAAACAGGTTTTTACGACCGCGTCATACCATTCGGCCTTTTGTTCTCTTGTTCCGTCATTATTGGCGATAATGTCCACCGGAGTCTGTGATTTGGCAATTATTTCTTTTTTTTCATAATCATAGACAACCAGTTTGCAACTCTGGGTTCCAAGGTCAATTCCGCATATTGTTTGCATATTCCCTCCGTGTTGTTATTCTATTGCATTGTTTAAAATATGTCCATCGTTCTTTTTACCCATAAATCCAGCTGTTCAATATCAATAAGTCCGTAAACAAGCGAAAAAATGACAATTTCCGTGCGGTTTTTTAGTTTTGTTTTACGTTTTATGGCAGTTAAACAGTTTCTTATGGTACCGGCGCTGTAATTTAAATGACCGGCTATTTCTTCATCAGAAAGCCCTAGGGCAATCCCGTTGATGATGCAGCGTTCTACAGGAGATAAAAAAAAGCGGTTTTCATAATTTTGAGCATCAATATATCTGCCCTGACATTGGTTTATAACTGTGATTGAGTCTAACGCTCTTTTAATAATTGAAGCGCTGATATAATATCCGCCCATTTTTACAATTCTTACAACGGAAAGTAATTTGTTCATATCCGCTTTTTTAAGTAAAAAGCCTGAGATTCCCGCCTTGAGCGCTTTTCTGGCGTATTCATTGTCATCTTTGTCGCATATCATGATAATGGCTGTCTCAGGCGATCTTCTGTGTATAATGGGCGCAAGTTCCGCTCCGTCTATTACAGGCTGCATTAAATCCAAAATCAGCACGTCGGGTTTTAACCGTTCAGATTTTATTATCGTATTGGTTTCATCGTTTTCAACGCCGATTATGTTTAAGCCGTTTTGGTTATTAATAGAATCAATAATATTTTTAAAATCCTCATTATCATTTGAGGTAATGAGGATACTTGTTGTATTTCCCATTTATTAAAAGTTACGAATTGCCGTTTTGGAAGTCAAGAAAATAGTGTTTTTACGCCATAATTGCGCTATTGGCTAAAAAGTTATTTTTTTTTATAATAAAGTGTTCAGAAACTATGTGCTCAATGGTACGATGTTTACGAACAACTCCAATTGACAAGGAAATTTCATGGCAAAGAAAGGTAAAGTAGTAATCGACCGCGAACTGTGCAAGGGATGCCTGTTGTGCCTGCGCGCGTGCCCGGTAAAAGTACTTGAGGAAGACGCTGAATTAAATTCGTCCGGCTGCCATCCCTCTAAAGCGGTGCAGATTGATAAATGTATAGCCTGCGGCAACTGTTACGAAGTTTGCCCCGATGTCTGCATTGAGGTTTATGAGATTGAGGGGGCAGCATAATGGGCGAAAAAGTCTTAATGAAGGGAAACGACGCTATTGCCGAAGCCGCGATAAGGGCGGGCTGCGGCGCTTATTTTGGTTACCCGATTACTCCGCAGAACGAGCTTATCGCGTACATGGCAAAACACATGCTGGATCGCGGACGGATTTTTATTCAGGCGGAGAGCGAGGTCGCGGCTATCAATATGGTATTCGGCGCTTCGTGCGCGGGAATGCGCGCAATGACCAGTTCTTCCAGCCCGGGCATTAGCCTTAAGCAGGAAGGAGTGTCCTACGCCGCCGGCGCGGATGTTCCGCTTGTTATGGTAAATGTTAACCGCGGCGGACCGGGTCTTGGCAACATTTCGCCGGCGCAGAGCGATTACATTCAGTCTACGCGGGGCGGCGGCCACGGGGATTACCGTTGTATAGTGCTTGCTCCCAAGAGCGTGCAGGAATGCGCCGACCATACCTACCTTGCCTTTGATCTGGCGGACAAGTACCGCATGCCCGTCATTGTCCTTGCGGACGGGCTTATCGGTCAGATGATCGAGGGCGTTGTTCTGCCGCCTGAAATTAAACAGCCGAAAAGAGACTGGTCTGTCGGCAACATGAAAGATAGAACCGGCGCTCAAAAAGCGGCGCGTCACATAACATCAATTGAACTTGTCCCTGAAAAACTTGAAGCGATAGTAAAAGAACGTTTTGTCCGTTACGAGAAAATAAAAGAGGCGGAAATCCGTTTCGAGGATAACGGCTGTGAAGGCGCCGATCTTGTAATGGTAGCTTACGGAACCTGCGCCAGAATTTGTCTTGGCGCGCAGGTGCTCGCGAAAAAAGAGGGCATTAAGCTTGGTA
>Ga0268262_10000444_pt1 | contig 55078 bp, 44 predicted proteins | sample TergutNc150P3_FD_190354 | JGI IMG/M metagenome (GOLD analysis project Ga0268262, IMG submission 190354) | Nasutitermes corniger P3 segment gut microbial community from laboratory colony in Florida, USA - Nc150 P3 (SPAdes) (version 2) | ecosystem: Host-associated > Arthropoda: Insects >... | reverse complement strand
CAAGCTGGACAGCCGTGGATGTCAGCAGAATATTCACAGACGGCATCAGCGCAGTCACATATGGCAACGGTAAGTTTGTCGCAGGTGGCAATGACGGCAAAATGGCGACTTCAACGAACGGCACAACCTGGACAGCTGTAGATGTCAGCAGAATATTCACAGACGGCATCAGCGCAGTCACATATGGCAACAACAGGTTTGTCGCGGGTGGCTCTCGCGGCAAAATGGCGACTTCAACGGACGGTACAAGCTGGACAGCCATAGATGTCAGCAGAATATTCGGCACAGGCTGGGATGCCGGCATTTCCGCAATCGCCTATGGCAATAACAGGTTTGTCGCGGTTAGCGGGAACGGCAAAATGGCAGCTTCAACAGACGGCACAACCTGGACAGCCGTTAATGTCAGCGGAATATTCACAAACGGCATCAGCGCAGTCACATTTGGCAACGGTAAGTTTGTCTCAGGTGGCAATGGCGGCAGAACAGCGACTTCAACGGACGGCACTGCATGGACAGCCATAGATGCCAACATAATATTCGGCACAAGCCCAGGCGACCTCACCACAAAATCCCTCAACGCAATCGCCTATGGTAATAACAAGTTTGTCGCAGTTGGCTGGTCAGGCAAAATGGCGTACTTAGAGGATAAATAAAAAATAACAGATAACAAATAACAAAGAAAGAGAGCTAACTTCTTGATATTTGTTATTTGATATTTGTTATTTGATATTTGAAAAAAAGGAGGAAACAATGGCAAATAAAAAAAATTTGCTGGTAGTGCTGACAATCGTACTGGTATTTGGGATGACGGTAATTGGCTGCAGTAAAGAATCAAAAAGCGGCGGTTCAGGCGGCGAAAAAGCAGCAGACAGCAAAACGGGCGAAGACTCACGCGAAATCATAAGCGACATAACCAGAGAGATCGCCAACGACATCATGGGCGAGATCGCGAGCGGCAACACAGTCGAAGCAACATGGACAACCGTAGATGTCAGTAGCATATTCGGCGATGAACAAATCAGGGCAATCGCATATGGAAACGGCAAGTTTGTCGCAGGCAGCCAAAGAGGCAAAATGGCGACTTCAACGGACGGTATAACATGGACAGCCGTAGCGGACAGCAAATTTACCCCCAGTGACTGGGTCTCCGCAATCGGCTATGGCAATAACATGTTTGTCGCGGGCGGCTATAGCAAAATGGCAACTTCAACGGACGGCATTACATGGACAGTCATAGATGTCAATGGAATATTCAGCCCGTACAACCTCATCGCATCAATCGTATACGGCAATAACAGGTTTGTCGCAGGCAGCGCCAGCAAACTAGCGTACTCTCTTGACGGCAAAACATGGACAGCCGTAGATGTCGGCGGAATAGGCTGCTTTATAAACGCAATCACCTATGGCAACGGCAAGTTTGTCGCAGTTGGCGTGGAGGGAAAAATAGCGACATCAACAGACGGCATTGCATGGACAGTCGTAGATGCCGGCGAAATGATCGGTACAGAAACCCGCGACATTGTCTCTTACGGCGAAGTCTACGAAATGAATGCAATTGCCTATGGCAATGGCAAGTTTGTCGCAGTTGGCGATGGCAATGCGATAGCTTCAACGGATGGCATAACCTGGACAGCCGTATCTGGTACCCCCTTCAACGCAATCGGCTTTGGCAATAACAAGTTTGTCCTATGTGGCTATAACGGCAGAACGGTGTCTTCAACGGATGGCACAACCTGGACAGACATAGATACCAACAACGTATTTGCCAACAGCAACGGCCCCATCTACACAATCGCCTATGGTAACGGCAAGTTTGTCGCAGGTGACCATAACGGCAAAATGGCGTACTTAGAGGATAAATAACAAATAACAGATAACAAATAACAAAGGAAGAGAGCTAACTTCTTGATATTTGTTACTTAATATTTGTTATTTGATATTTTCCCTAAACCCGGCGTTGCCGTGATAATGAGAGAAGAGACAAGGAGTTTTTATGGAAAAGTTTTTTAAAGAGTTAATGGACAACGGTTTGGATGCATTAAAAAGATTCAATGATTTTAAAGGGCGGACAAGCCGGAAAGAGTTTTGGAAGTTAATAATTGCCGCTTTTATTGGAGGTATCGCTTTAGCAATGCTGTCAGCAATCCCGGTTCTGGGAAAACTCTTTGGCATCGTAGGCATCATTATCCTTGCAATATTTTGGTTCCGTGAAGGCGATCCCAGTGCAAACAAATACGGCCCGAAACCGGCTGCATAAAAAGGAGAAAACAATGACAAACAAAAAATTTTGGATGGGAATATTGGCAATTGTACTGGCATTGGGAATGACGGTTGTAAGCTGTGGCAAGAACTCAAAAAGCAGCGGCAGTTCAGGTGGTGAAAAAGCAACAAGTAGCGGGATGCCAGGCATACTGAAAATCACAGGACTGCCAGAACAAAATTGGGGTGTGTATGTGTACAGTGCTGATATAGATGTATCATCAATCACGAGCATTTCTTCTGCCGAAAATAGGCTTGAAGCATTTGGAACCCGTTTTTCATTTGGCGATCCTTTTTCATTGACTAGTTATGCAGGAAGTCTCTGGACAGTTACAGGCAAACGGCAAGTAGTTTTGGTAAACCAGGACCACGACAAAGTAAACATATTGGATAAAAACAATCCCTTAGCCAGAACTGCCACGGTGAATTTTCGCAATGGAAGCGTAACGGTTAGTTTTAGCAGTTTCACCGCCGTAACCAAAAATTAATTAATGGAGAAAACAATGACAAACAGGAAATTTTTGTTCGGAATATTGGTAATTGTACTGGCATTGGGGATGACGGTTGTAGGCTGTAACAAGAGCTCAAAAGCAGACAGCGGTGGCGAAGCGGACGGCGGCAAAGGCGGCGAACCGGGCATGCTGACAATCACCGGACTGCCGGAACAAAAATATCAAGTGTTGGTGGTCAGCATGGATAAAGATTTATCGTCCGTCGGTAGAGTTGCTTTTGCCGTAGGGGGTGAGGAAGCGATCGGAAGCCAATCATCGCCCACTGGAAATGTTTTTGAATTGGTCATTAACAAGGCCGGAGGAGGTTCCTGGACAGTTACAGGCAAACGGCAAGTAATTTTGATAGCAGTGATCGGCCAAGACGCATGGCAACCAAAAAATCAAGCGATTAGAACCGCCACGGTGAATTTTTCCAAAGGTAGCGCAACAGTCAAGTATAGCAGTTTTACCGCCGTAACCAAATAGGAAAAAAAGTGTCCGTCCGAAGCCGAAGGCTGGGTACTATATGCTAAAGTAAGATAAGAATGAAAGACAATCGTGAGCTAAGGGCGCTTGCCTGATCACAGTTACATGGCAGTTGGCTTTCGGCAATCGGATTGGTGCTGGTTTACAGCATCATTATAGGGGCTTCCATTATAGTGATAGTAAGCCCGATAATTTTGGGCGGCCTTTGACGCTTGGTTTTTTGGGCTATTTTTCAAAAAAGCCCGCGGAGAACAGGTAAAACTGGGAAATCTGTTTGACGGGTTTAATATGTTCGGCAAAAGTCTTTCACTTTACATGCTTACAGGTGTTTTTATCCTGTTATGGTCTTTTCTTTTAATCATTCCGGGAATAGTCAAAAGTTTTAGCTATTCCATGGCCTTCTTTGTTTTGCCTTAACTTAAGCTTTATCGGCTGGACTATTCTTTGCATTCCAACCCTTGGCATTGGTTTTCTATGGCTTATCCCCTATATCAATTTAAGTGTTGCCAATTTTTATGAGGGCTTAAAACAGAACCAGAGCTAAGTTGTGCCAGGCATAACATAAAAATTTCTCACGAAGGCACAGAGGAACACAAAGAACACAGAGGTTGGGATTAATTCATTAATTCCGATGTACCCTTTAGTATTCATTTGATTTAAGGGCTGAGAATTTAAATAAAAAAATCTTGTTTTCCTTTGTGTCCTTTGTGAGCGCGGACTTCAGTCCGATGTGCCTTTGTGAGATAAAAATTTAAAAAAACCCTTATGTCTATGATGTTGTGCCAGGTGCCTTTTTTGGGTTATAATTCAGCTACAATTCAGTTATAATTCACATATCCTTCACATTAAAAATTTATTGTGATGTTTTTATTTATAACTGAATCAGTTAAAAACCGAAGGCAGATGCAAGATGCAAAATATTTTCAGGCGCTGTGAGAAAAAGTACCTTATCACAGGCGAGCAGGGAAGGTCTTTACAAAAACTCGTGGCCCAGCACACGGAAATAGACCAGCAGGGCGAGTATCTTATAAGGGACCTGTATTACGACACGGATAATTGGGACATAATCTGTAAATCCATAGAAAGGCCATCATACAAAGAAAAGCTGCGATTGCGGCTTTACGGCGAGTACAACAACGAATCTCAGGGCTTTTTGGAAATGAAGAGGAAGTACGACGACATCGTATACAAACGCAGGATCGCTTTTCCTGTTGGCGAACTGAAGGACCGCCGCATCAGGGAAATTGTATCGGCGGATGATTCTCAAATATCCCGCGAGATAAGCTATTTTTTACAGAATAATCCGGTGTCGGAAAAAATCCACATCGCCTATAAAAGAACCGCTTATAACGGCATCGAAGACAACGGCCTGCGTATTACCTTTGACAGAAATGTCGCTTTTCATTTATGCCTTTTGAATAACGATTTTTTCAATGAATATAATAATTGTCAAATTGATGATCGCCAAATTCTGGATTCAAACCATATGCTCATGGAGATTAAAACCGAGTACGCCATACCTTTATGGCTTACCGGTATCCTTAGCAAGAACAATATTTTCCCTGTTTCTTTTTCAAAATATGGCGTTTGCTACGCCAGGCATATTTCAAAATTGCAGGGCCTGGAGGGGCGTAAAAATGTCGCTTAACACAATTATCGCAAGTGTATTCAACGGGAGCCTTACACTGCAAGGCATGGTTCTCTGCACTGTCTTCTCTCTAATTTTTGGCTTTGCAATAGCTGGAACCTATATGTTCAAAAATAGTTACAGCCGGAGCCTGGCCACGACATTGGTACTGTTACCCGCCATTGTGCAGGTTATCATCATGCTGGTGAATAGAAATATCGGCGCTGGGATTGCCGTAGCCGGGGCGTTTTCGCTGGTGCGCTTCCGTTCCATTCCGGGAACCGCGAGGGAAATCGGCTCGCTGTTTTTCGCCATGTCCACGGGCTTTGTAACAGGGCTTGGCTACATATTTTACGCTTTTGTGTTCCTGCTGTTTATCGGGGGGACATCGTTACTTTTAACACAGCTATCTTTTGGCGATGACGGGAGCATCCGCTTTCTCAAAATAAAAATCCCCGAGAACCTGGATTACGAAGGGCTTTTTGACGATATTTTCGCCAAATATACCAGCAGCGTCAGGCTGGAAAAAGTGATAACCACCGATATGGGCAGCCTTTTTGAGCTTACCTACACTGTACGCCTTAAATCTTCATCCAAGGCATTTATAGATGAGTTGCGCTGCCGCAACGGCAACCTGAATATCACGTTAAGCCGCAATCGTACCGGAGAGGAATTGTAAGCATGAGGAAAATTTTGTTATTCGTAATGGCTTTGAGCTTAACACCGGTATTCGCCGGCGGCTCCCAGGAAGGCTCAAGCGCCGATTACAGGCAGGCTATATTTTCAAACGGAATGTGCCGTATCACCTCAGGCGGTACCTACGTTTTTTCCGGAAAACAGGAAGGGCAAATATTAATCCGGGCTGCAAAGAACGATGTCGTGGTCTTGGTGCTTGATGGTCTGACCCTCCATAACCCAAACGGCCCCGCCATATACGCGCCCCGATCCAAAAGGGTGGAATTGATTTTGGCAGACGGATCGGTAAACACAATTTCCGACGGCAAGCATCCAAACGATAATAGCAACGAAAACAACGCCGTAATCTATGTCCAGAACGATTTGGTTATTTCATCCAACGGGACAGGAAACGGCACGCTAAACATTATGGGCAATTTTCAACACGGCATTCGCACCCAGGATACACTCACCATAAAAAGCGGCGCATTTAATATAAAAACGCTTGGCGATGCGATGCGCGGTCGCGACGCGGTAATCATCGAAGCGGGAACTTTTATATTAAATGCCGGAGGCGACGGCATACAGTCCAATAACGATGTCAACGCGGAACGGGGTTACGTTGCCATTAACGGCGGGACATTTACCATCAATGCGGGAGATGACGGTATACAGGCAGAAACCGCCGTTACCATTAAAGGCGGCACTTTCACAATGTCAGTGAAGGACGACGGCATCACGGCCAAAGGCTCTGTCTTAATAACAGGCGGCGCTATCCATATCGCAGAGTGCTATGAGGGCATAGAGGGGCTTAATGTTACCATTACCGGCGGGGACATAGATATTTTTTCGCGGGATGACGGCATTAACGCCCGTGAGTACGGGATCGCCAATGCGCGTGGCAGGTTTATGATGAGCCGCCGCCCGACAAATGAAAATATTTATGTGCGCATTACAGGCGGCAATATAAATGTCCAGGGCATGACAGACGGCATTGACTCCAATAACAATATCTTTCTCGAAGGCGGAACGCTTCGCATTAGCGGGCCATCCATGGGAATGGAAGGGGCCATTGACTTCGATGGCGCTATGCTCATTACGGGCGGCAATCTTGTTACAGCTGGGAGCGTTACAAGCGTGTCTGCCCAATCAAAGCAGCCTTCCGTGCTTGTCGCATACAACCAACAGCAGCCAACCGGTGCAATCATTGAAATAAGGGATTCCGGCGGCAAGACCATTCTGGATTATACCGCGAAAAACCCCTTTCTTATGTCGGCTTTTACCTCCCCGGACTTTGTTATCGGCAAGGCTTATTCCCTGTACGTCAATAAGCAGAAAGTGCAGGACATCACCCTTGCTGAAAATATAACCATGATTGGCAACAGTAATTTTATGCGCGGCTTTGGCGGCGGTAACAGGGGCAGATGGTAAAGGCTTGAACTATAAAAGACAACCTTGAAATTAATTAATATTTTTCTATATACTCCATATTAATAGTTAATAAAGGAGTTAAGCCATTCCCAGCTTTTTTTTAAGCCTTATTTGCGTAATAGGATTTTATCCTCTTTTCTATAAGCTGAATAAACCTGATTCCCGCTGGAGGTCCGTTGCTCTTTTAATAGCGGTAATACTGGGGCGTCCTCTTTCCATGCTATGGCAAAGATTCTTTATGTTTGAGCAAGTTGATTCCCCTACATTAATTGATATTACTGTTATTCATATTGCGCTTTATCTTCTTATCTTCGTTCTGTTGGGTAACAATCGCTTAAGGGCGCTTATTTCAGCCTCATTTGCTTTTAGTATCATTAATATAGCGCACTTGCCTATAATTCATTTTATTTTTTTTGTAGTTTCCCCTTTTATTAATTCTCAAAGCCACGTAGAATTTCTTCAGAGTAACCCTAACATATATTACAGCGGTATCTTAATAAATAATATTGTCATTGGCATCTGTTGTTTTTTTGCCTCGCGTTGGCTGCGTGAAACAAAATTAAGACCGCCTCTTATGCTTTATGTGATTTTCAACCTGCTGTTCATTTTATTCCCTTTGGTAATTCTCGCATGGTATGAAGATATACTAAAAATAATGTCTATTTCTTTTTTAACTTCCGCTTTTATAGGCGCGTTTTTTTTGGTAATAATGCTGTTTTTATTCTACCTGTATACCCGATTGGCTACGGGAAATTTAACAGCCAGTCTGAATGTAACTAAAAGCCCATTGCCACTGAAGGCTGAAAGCGACGATAAATACACGCAATTCATTCAGCTTTTAAGCAGGCGCGAACTGGAAGTTATCGAAGCAATACTTGCCGGCAATGTCAGTCATAAACAACTTTCCGCCGCCCTCAATATTTCTGTCAGTACGGTAAAAACCCATTTAATACATATTTATCAAACCACAGGCGTTTCCAGTATTGCCGCCCTCTCATCTCTTTTTCACGGCTATACTTCCAAATAACAATAAATTTGCCCCAAATCAACCTTCAATCAACCTAAAATCAACCCGGTAGTTGATATAAACATTCGTCGCCTTCGTTATATTTTTCATAAGAGGTACTTACCATGTTGAAATTTATTCGAAAACTACAATTAATACGTCATCAATTACAGGAATATCTTTTTTACGTTGATTATAGAAAAAGAAGAGATATTTTAGAAACTAAAAAATGCAGGCATTGCCTAAAAAGGGTTAGTTTATTCTGGAATATATGCCCCTGGTGCAAGCATCCGGAATTTTCATTTAATGAAGAATTTCTATACAATGAAGGTAAAATAAACTAGCTGTACTTTCGGTTTTATAACCTGGATAACCATACTCCACTACACTCAGAGCATTATCGACTACGTAAAATTACAAAGTCGACAATTATAGATTTAAATAATTCCGAATAATCACAATAAGGACATTTTATATAGTGAGCTTCAAACCTACGCAGGCATCTTTGACACTTTATTTTTTCTATCGTCTTATTGTCAACAGAGTTGCCCAAAAGCTTTTTCTTGTTCTTTAGACGAAATAAATGATCCGATATTCTAAACATACAGGCTCCAATTAATTAGTATGTGATAATGAATAATAATATGTTGGAAACGATAAATATTTACATCAACTTCATGGTTGATTTTGAGTTGATTAAAGGTTGATTTATAGTACTTGAGCTTTTCAATTGCCTAATATATTCTGAATCAGGGATGAAGGGATGGAATATTTAACTGTTCTTTTAATTATGTTTCCGATTATCATAGTAGCAATAATATTCATTAATTCAAAAATAAAGGCAGATAAAAAACTTAAACTGCAATTACTATCATCTTTTGGTAAACCGCCTGATAAAGTAGAATACGAATTAGAAAGCATAAAAAAATATTCACTTTACAAGAAGGCACATATCATAGACGAATTATGGATAGACGATATTACCTGGAATGATTTAAACATGGATAAAGTTTTCAGGCGAATTAATGTCTGCCTGACTTCCATAGGAGAAGAATATTTATATAATTGTCTGCATGAACTTCAATCTGAACCAAGCCGTTTATTGGAAAGGGAAAAAATTATTGGATTCTTTACCGAAAATTCCGAAGTACGTCTTACAGTACAGCTTTGCCTTGCAAAAATGGGAAAAGTAAAGAATAATGGACTTGCATCATTAATTTCCAATCCTGATATTAAATTGTTTAGTCATCCGTTAATTTTTAATTTTTTATCAATATTACCATTGATTTGCGCATTAACATTGCTTTTTAGCATACCATCTGGCATTTTTTGTATATTACTGTCTTTCCTGATAAATTTAGTGGTTTATATCAGGTCGAAAGGGAAAGTGGATGTTGAGATTCCGGCAATAGGTTATTTTGCATCAGTATTATACTGCTGCAAAAAAATATGCAGAATTAAAAATATTGCATCATTACCCTTGATAGCAGAACTACAAAGCAAATACGGGATTTTCAAATCCCTTGAAGGCAAACTTCCACATCCAGGGACAATATCAGGAAATTTTATGGAAGACATTTACGAGTATTTGAATGTTTTATTTTTAATAGATATTCGCAATTATAATAAATATACAAAAATGATTATCAAATATAACAATGATTTCCATTTCCTTTATAAAGCAATCGGCGAAATGTACCTTGTATTATGCCTGTTATCTTTCAGAAAAAGCCTGCCATTATTTTCTGTTCCGGAATTTCACAAACAGAATAGCATTGAATTTGAAGAGCTTTTCCATCCGCTAATTCCTGCAGCTGTAAGGAATACAGGAACACTAACAAATGACAGTTTAATAACAGGTTCTAACGCTTCAGGAAAATCTACATTTATAAAGGCTGTAGCAATAAATGGTATCCTGGCACAGACTATTTATTCATCTACAGCAAAAATATTTAAAACGAGGTTTTCCATGATAGCGACTTCAATGGCTATGCGTGATGATATACTGGCCGGAGAAAGTTATTTTATTGTGGAAGTAAAATTGCTAAAGAGAATTCTTGATTTAGTTCAGAAGTATCTCTGTATATGCTATATAGATGAAATTTTAAGGGGTACAAATACAATCGAACGTATTGCTTCGTCAGCTTCAGTTTTGGAGTATCTTCACTTACAGGATTGTTTATGCGTAGTGGCATCTCACGATATTGAATTGGCGAATATTCTGGCAGATAAATTTGATAACTACCACTTTTGCGAACAAATAACAGATGATGAAATTACTTTTGATTATAAACTAAAACACGGTATATCCGGAACACGGAATGCCATAAAATTGTTAAAATTAATGGGATTCAATTCCGAAATCATAAAAAAAGCAGATGAATTATCTTCTGAGAACGGCAAAAAATAAGTCCAAACACCCTTTATGCGCTTTTATTCAGGCGCTTTTACCTGATTTTTGGGATTATCGGCTTTATATCCCACTTGACAAAGTATGAGAAGATATTGCACAATACAAGAACAATCAGGTTCAATTTTATAACTTTTTTAGTGATTACGAATTGAGGAATGGTTGATAAAGGAGTAAGTATGAGCCAGGAAACCAATATATTAAGCAATGTCGATAATGAATTAATCGGTGAATTTAAAGAAAAGAGTATTAAGCATCATGTAGTTACTAAATTAGAGTTTAAGATTAATGTAGCCGGTACTGATTTTGATAATGTTGAAGATGCCATAAATCACGCGTATAGATGCGGATTAGCGTCTATGACTTCTTATCAATCTGTAAAAAGCAAAGAAGACATGAGTTCAGTTAATCAGGATGAGCTTTATGGAATACTAAAGCAAAGTCATTCTTTGGAGCATAAAGCTGATTTCTTAAGGGAGATAGCCAAAGAATGGTTCCCAATAGAACTACATAATGAAAAGAAAATTAAAACTGTTCATCTTGAATTAATTGAACTGGCAAATTTTCTAAAGAAATAGTTCATCAGGATCATCAATTATTGGTTTCCAAATACTGCATTTCGTCCCAGAACTTGATCCTTTCTTTTAAGAGCGAAGGGATTTCCAAATGATAAGGACAGCGGTTAACGCAGTCGCCACATTCAAGGCAGGTTCTGGCTTTCTCAATGGGCGGCCCCACAAATAAACGGGCGCGTTCCGGAGTCATTCGCTTAATAAAGCTCTTGATGTTCAGCGCCGTGCTGATATGAATGCCTTGTGGGCAGGGCTGGCAGTAATCGCAGCGGTGGCACCAACTGGGGCCCAATTCCAGGCGCTGCATTTCAATCTTCTTTTCGTCCTCGGCGCTGAAGGCTTCATTTTTTTCTATAATTCCCACGATCTCCCGGACTTCTTCAATTTTTTCAAAGCCTGGATCGGGAACAATGTTTTTGTATCGCCCAAGAAAGCGGAAGGAAAGCGACGCGTCATTAAGAAGGCCGCCGCCCATTGGCTTCATGGCGATAAAACCCATGTCAAGTTGCTTCGCCAGCGGTATTGCCACATTCGCCGCTTCTGTGTCGATGTAGTTGAAGGGAAGCTGAACAGCGGCAAATTTTTCACTCTTCATTATTTCAATTGCCATAGAAATACTGTGGCTGGAAAAAGCCGGGAACCGCACTTTGCCTGCTTTTATTGCTTCTTCCAGCCCCTCCATCGCACCGTCCGGCCCGAATACCGCTTCCTTTTGTGGCTCGGAACTTACATTGTGGAGCTGGTAAATATCGATATAATCTATTCCAAGCCGTTTCAGGCTCAAATCCAGATTTTCTGTGAAAGTTTTTTTATCTTTTGCCGGGGATTTTGACGCAATGACAAGGCCTTCTCTTTTGATTCCTTTTATTGCTTCTCCGATCTTTTCTTCGCTATCGGCATAACCCGTGGCAGTGTCGATGAAATTTATGCCAAGGCCAATAGCCTCCCGCACGATGTACGCAGCCTCGTCTTTGGAAATCCGCATAATGGGAATGCCGCCAAATGCGACTCTGCTTACCATTAACTCAGTTTTACCGAATCTTATTCTGTCCATTTTTCCATCCTTCCATCTTTAATTATTTAACCTGATTAATGAAGCTTGCAATCCCATGCTCGCTCAACAAAGCTAAAAACCTTTTTTGGTTCCTTGACGGAACTATAAGCATTCCTCCCTCGGCCCGAAAAGCGATGCTCTTTAACTGCGTATCCCTCAGAAGTTCTTCGGACACTTTTCGATCTTCAGGCAGATTGTACACCAGCACATCGTTGCGGTAACGGCCAAACATACCCGCCCGAATAAGAGTCCTGTCAAATAATTCAAGCCAATGTGGAGTAGGCGCCGGATCGATCAGTTCCTTAAAGCGGGCAATCCGGTCTTCTATTTGCTTTTTGGATTCGCAGCCTGAAATAAAGGAAGCCGGGCTTATGCGCCAGCGATCTTCCCCCAATTTAACCCCTATCCTGTCAAGGTACACTGTTCGCTCCAGAGAGTCTCCCTGAACCGTAACCAAGAGCAGCTCCTTGTCGGCAATTGCCTGATATTCGTGAACAGGTTTTGGCGGCTTTTCTGAAGTCAAGCCCAAACACCAAAGGCCCAATTTTGTGATGCGGATTGTTTTTAAGGAATCGTAAGGGGAGATGGGCGACTGCTTTGTTGCTTTTGTCAGGACAAGAGGCGGTATTTGCTGTGTAATTTCCAAAAGGCCCAGCGCTGCAAAAATATAGCAGTATGCTTTTAATAACGGTTTAAAAAGTAAATGATGGCGCAATATTCCGATGGCACGGAAATCCTCATAATCATCACAAGAATAGATAATACCGTCCAAATCAAGAGAAGAGCCTCTTATTCTTAATGCGCTTTCGATGCCACTGCTGCAAAAAGCAAAGCGCTTCGCGGTAATTCTGATATGCTCAGCCAGTTTGTCGGCGTCAAAACGGCGTCCGTCTTTTGCAACCTCCAAAAGAATTTCCCGGAAAACTTTGCGGGATGGCGGAAGCTCTTCATAATTTTCAAGATAAAAACCAGATACTCTGCTTAAATGATCAATACAGACGGTAGATTCAAGATAATTGCGATCCGGAGGATTCCATGATTTTTCGTACAATGATTCTTTGTAGAAAAATCCTGTTATCATATCCCGAATATCATCATAGGCGTCTTTGGGGCGAACCGGTCTGAAGTTTTTCATGCAGAGCATAAAGCGTAGTGCCAAAGTCATACTATCAGGGCAATAAGCATTATCCATATCAAAATCAAGAAAACCTGACGAAGCCCGTAATTCCGTAGTTTGTTTTTTCTTAAGCCCTTTTACCGCCTTTTCTCTCTCCGCTTCTGAAAGATACTCAAACATCTGGTGTACGGCATCGCAGAGCAGGGGATATGAATCGGCAATCAACTGGCTGTTATCCCAACCGGGGCCGGCATCGTCGGACACGCAATTGGCAATGTCCGCTTCAGGCGGCGGCGCAAGCCAGGGAGACAACGCTTTTCGCAGAAATACAGGCAAAGCAAGAGAGTAATGCCCGTTGCAATAATCAAGGATCAGAAAACCAAGATTGAGGTTTTCGTTTAACCGTATCTCTGTTCTCCATGAGTACCGGCTTTCATTAATTAAGAATACTTCTTTCAATTCCCTCTCCAGAACTGATACGGGGAAAAAATTTGTGAACATCAATCTGAAGAGGACATTTTGAGTTAAGGGTGGCAAACATCCAAACCATTGCCGGAAATCATCTTCTGTTTTAAAGATCAATGCCTCTGTAAGCATTTGAATAAATTCATTTTTCTTTATCATCGGCGGTTTCCCAATCAGGGATTTATAAAGATTTCGCAGATACTCCAGGGTTAATTGTTCAAGGAAAGAGACAAATTCTTTCTGCCTTTCCTTCATGGGCCGTAAATCCGCTGGTGTCCGGGTCGGGATTTGTCCCGATTTTTTTTTATCAAATTCAAGGATCACGGCGAGTCTCCAACAAGGTAGGCCACATCTTCCGGGCTTAAGGCCTTTAGCGCTCCCGGATCATCGGCAAGAAGTGCGCCAGCCAGATCGGTCTTCCGCTTCTGAAGCTCCAGTATCCGTTCCTCGATAGTATCCTTGGCAATGAGCCGGTAGCAAAACACAGGGTTCTGCTGCCCAATACGGTGGGCGCGGTCAATAGCCTGATTCTCGGCGGCGTTGTTCCACCAGGGATCCATTATAAAAATATAATCCGCTGCTGTAAGGTTAAGGCCGATTCCCCCGGTTTTTAAAGTCATAATAAAAGCCTTTACATTGTCATCGGTTTGAAAGCGGCTAACAAGCGCCTGGCGATCAACCGTAGCCCCGGTCATGGTGAGGTTTTGAATTCCCAGCCCGGCGAGATCCTCGCTTATTATATCAACCGTGGCGAGGAAGTTGGTAAAGATAAGGCACTTGTGGTTGTTCTCTACCAGCTCCGCAATACGGTCAAGCAGGTACTGTCGCTTTGCCGACGGCCCGGCGTATTCGCCGTCCGCCTCGGGAACGCTGGCGAGGCGGCGCAGTTCGCCTAACGCTTTGAAGATGACAAACTGGGATTTTGCCGCTTCTCCCCTTGCGATGATATTGTCGATGAGCTGTTTGTATTCCTGCCGCCTGCGATGGTAAACAGCAAGGTGGCTTTCTTCCAGCTCGATGTACGCTGTTTCTTCGGTTTTTGCCGGAAGCTCTTTTAGTACATCGCGTTTTAGACGCCTGAGCATAAAGGGGTATATCCTTGCCTTTAGGTCTTTGAGGGCGTCTTCGTCGTTATCATCCTGAATGGGATGCAGGTAACGCTGAACGAAAAGCCTTTCGGAACCGAAGAACGAAGGGTTCAGGAAACAGAACAGGCTGTACAGTTCTCCCAAATTATTTTCGATTGGAGTACCGCTCAGGGCAAGCCTGTATTTGCCTTTCAGGGAAAGTACTGCCGCCGTAGTTTGCGTGGTCAGGTTCTTAATGTTCTGGGATTCATCAAGGATGATATACAAAAATTTGATCTTTTGAAAATCTTCAATGTCGCGCCGCAAAGTAGCGTATGTGCTAAGGATGATCCTGAAGCTGTCTGTTTCCAGCTGGGCGCTGTCCCGCCCTGTTCCGTAATGCACCATACGGGGCAGTTCGGGAGCAAACCGTTCCAGTTCCGAGACCCAGTTAAACACCAGTGTTTTTGGGCAGAGGATAAGGCAGTTTCCCTTAACGCCAACCTCATTAAGGGAACGCAGGAGGGATATTACCTGAATGGTTTTTCCAAGGCCCATTTCATCGGCAAGGCACGCGCCCATTTTGTATTCGCGCAGGTAGTCAAGCCAACGAACACCGTATTCCTGGTAGGGCCTGAGCTGCCCGTTTTCCAGCGACCAGGTACCTTTACGATCCTGAATCGAATTGTATTTGGAGAAGAAGGGCCGCGCTTCTTCCCAGGCGGCGCCTTCAATCTCAATGGCCTCGTCCTGCAGCAGAAGGGGTATATCAAAGTACGATAACTCTACCGCGTTTTCATTCCCCTTGATTTGCGTTACCAGGCGGTCAAGGCGATCCATAGTCCGCTTGTCGGGAAAGGAGCGCGTCCCGTCCGAAAGGGTAATGCAGGATGCCTTGCGGTATTCAGCCATGAACTTTGCAAAGGAATAACTTTCCCCGGCGATTTCCACAACCGCGTTACCGGAAAGGTAATCAATACCCTTCCCCATAGACAAGCGGATTTTGGGCCGGGAAAAGCTGAGCTTATAGCCTGAAAGCACCTCCGCTTCCAGCAGAACAAAACGCCGGGATAATTCGACGATATTCTCTGCGAAAAATTCCCTGGCAAACTTTGGCGCAATGATAAAGCGGCTGTTTTCCTCGTGAACAGAATTTTTCGCCTTCTCCTTGCTGCCTCGACTAAGTATCGCCCTGAATTGATCTTCCGGAGGTTCGGGAAAAACCACTTCAGCAACGCCGAAGATTTTTTCGTTTTCAAATACCTCCACAACCGTGACAATCTCTTCGTTCTCCAGGAAGTTGGGCGGGAAACCCCGGAGGAAACTGATAGGGCGCACATGGAGGTAGCCGTACTTGTCAATCTCCATGAACAAAAGAGCGGGAAGAGCCGCAGCCGGCCTGATTTTTTTTACAGACCAGCCTTCATACAGAAGCTCCAGATTGGAAAAACCGGAAAAAACAAGCGAAAGGAAAGCTGGCAAATTGTTTTTTTGCAGGCGGGAATATATCCTGTCTGTTTCCGCCCAACGTATGCCAAGATCGCGAATTTGATAGACACTGGTTCCCGATACAGCCAAACGCGGAGAGATGGTATAAAACCGGCGGTCTCCCGCAACAACCTCGCCCGATTCGCTTTGGAGTTCCAGAGAAACATTGACATACTGCTCTGTAAGGGTGTTCGCGTTAGGAAGGTTTTCGATACGAACGGCGCAACGGAATTCCCCTTCCGCCATGAACAGTATTTTATTCTCTTCGTTACGCAGAATACCCGCCGCAAGCGCCCGTTCGATAAGCCGCCCTTCCGGATTGTACAGCGTATAATCGTCGTTTTCGGTTTCGTTAAAATTTAAAATAAATGAAAAGGTTCGTTCATTTTTTCTGGCAAGGAATTCCCGCAAAAGTTCCCGGACAGGACCTGTAAAGCGGCGAAAATCCGGCGCCTGCCTTGAGCCTCTGGGTGAATGAAAGCGAAGAAAGCTCTGCACCCCGGATCTGCCGATGGTAAAGTAGAATCCGTCTTTATCCCGGGGGTTTTTGACCTTTTGGATGATCGTTGACTCAACTTGAACATTTTGTGTATCAAGCGAGGCAGACGGCGATGTTACGTCTTTTCGCGGCCTTCCCCGTTTTTGTTTTTCCCGCTCCACTATTAAACTATGCGTATTTGATGCAGACTGCACAAGAGGGTATAAAAAACCTTTACTTGCCCTTGACCCGTCGCCCGCGCTAGCGGGCTTTTAATAATTTCCTTAAAAGAGCCAATGGCGAAGCCTTTTTTGTTTTATATGGAGGTAAAAAATGATAGAGGTAAAAGGCAAATGTAATTCGGCAAAAGTGTATACTGACACTCTTGATGATAAATCGCGGGAACAGATTGAAAAGCTATGCGATCAGCCCTTTGTAAGCGGAAGTACCATACGCCTTATGCCCGATGTTCACATGGGAGCTGGTTGTACAATAGGCACGACCATGACTATCACTGATAAAATCGTTCCAAACCTTGTGGGCGTGGACATTGGCTGCGGCATGGAGACTTTGGTCATCCCAAAAGACGATCCTGTTTCCATTGACTTTGATCCTGCCAGGCTGGACGCCCTGATTTACAAAGAAATTCCATGCGGCAGGGATATTCGGGAAAGCCCTCATGAATATGTAAAATCCGTGCCGCTGGAAAATTTGCGCTGCCAAAAGATCAACCTTGTCAGGGCTGTAAGGAGCATTGGAACCCTTGGTGGCGGCAACCACTTTATCGAGGCTGACCGCGATGATGATGAAAACCTTTACATCGTGATTCACTCGGGGAGCCGGCACATGGGGCTTGAAGTCGCCGAGTGGTATCAGAACGAGGCGTGGAATCAGCTTAACGGCAAGCGAAAGTCTGACATTTATGCGGAGATCAAGCGGCTAAAAAACGAAGGCAGGGAGCAGGAAATCAGCAACCATATTCAGGTGATGAAGGAACAGGTTCGCGTCAATATTCCTGAATCGCTGGCATATGTTTCAGGGGAGCTTTTTGACGATTACCTTAATGACATGAAAATAACCCAGCTTCTTGCGGTAATGAACCGAAAGGCAATGATGCAGGTAATCCTCGAAGGGTTAATTATTCCTGACATTGGCGTTTACGAGCATTTCACGACTATTCACAATTATATTGACACTGATTCAATGATTTTACGGAAAGGGGCAGTTTCCGCACAGGCGGGCGAAAAGCTCCTCATCCCAATTAATATGCGCGATGGCAGCCTAGTTTGCGAAGGCCTCGGCAACGCTGACTGGAACTTTTCAGCACCCCACGGCGCAGGCCGTCTTATGAGCCGCAGCAAAGCGTTCAGCACGCTGGACGTTGACGAGTTCAAAAAACAAATGGAAGGCATTTACTCAACTTCGATAAGCAAAGCAACCATTGACGAAAGCCCCATGGCCTATAAAACCATGGACAACATTGTCAGCAATATTGGACCAACTGCGAAAATCCTGAAGGTGATAAAGCCGATTTATAATTTCAAGGCGGCAGAGTAATTTTTTGAATATTTCCTGAACTTTTGAGATTGAGCGCGTTCACAAAGAAAAATCGCTGTTTTCCTTTTCAAACTCTGCCTTCATTTTTTTACGCGCCGACACAAGTTTTTCCCTCAAATCAGGATATTTTATGGCCAGAATCTGGCAGGCGAGCTGGGCGGCATTGGCTCCGTTATCTACTCCCACAGTAGCTACCGGAATAGGTTTTGGCATCTGCACAATCGAAAGAAGTGCATCCAGTCCTCCAAGGCCGCCTGAACTGACAGGCAGGCCGATAACCGGAATTAGGGTCTGGCTGGCAATTACCCCTGGCAAATGGGCAGCAAGGCCGGCGGCTGCAATTATCACCTCGGTTCCCTCAGCTTCAAGGCGCTTTAAAGTCTCAGAAAGAAGCTCAGGCACACGGTGCGCAGAAAGCACATGGGCAGTGAAATCCACCCCCATCTCCTTAAAAACGTCAGCGGCTTTTTTTACAACCGGCTTATCCGACTGAGAGCCGAAAATAATCGCAGCTTTCATGGCGTGAGCTTAGCATAATTAGCTATGCAGCCACAAGAACCATGTTTTCCCCATTCCCTATTCCCTACTCCCCATTCCCCTTCTTCATTATATTTGAAAATTTTTGGAAAATGTGGTATCCTCAATTTAGTGTATACGCGAGAAATTCAAAAACCAAAGCCGTCTCCGGTGGAAAATGGCACTCCCCTTCAGGGTACCTGGACACAGGCATTTAATGAGGTAGATCTTTTAAGTGTCCGTAAGCCTTACCCAATTCCACTGCCCAGGGGAATAAAGACCCTTAGGGTAAAAGAATGGGAATCTTTTATCATCCATGATGACCGCTATCTGCTTCAAATTAAGTTCTGTAACATGAAATATAACCATATTGCCCTGGTGATAATGTACGACTGTGAAACCAAAGAAAGGCTGGCATTTTTAAAAATAATACCCGGTGGAAGCAGGCAGCTGCCTAAATCCCTTAATAACTCATCGGTGGAAAGCCGTTCAAGCGGATTTTTTATTAGAATACACTCCTGGCTTGACATAAAAAGCATTCTGCTGGAAATAAAAATCGAAGGGAATCGCAAAAGGCCGGCATTAACTGCCCATATAGCTTTGGATTTAGCAGAAGAAAAAACCACACCAATGACAGTAAGCCTGTTATTTTCCGAACGCCGGAATATGTATGCCTACAAGGTGCTGACCACCGTAGAAGGAGACATAGTATCGGGAGGGCAGCATATTCATTTTAACCCGGAAAAAACTTCCGGGCTTTTCTGCGATTATAAAGGGTATTATCCGCGCAGGGCTTACTCGACCTGGTGTTCCGCCCTGGGCTTTGACAGTAAAAATCGCCGTTTTGGTTTTTCATTTGGAGAAAACCAAACCAGGGAATCTTTCAGAAACAATGAGAACGCGCTTTGGATAGACGGCAAACTTACCCCCCTGCCGCCGGTTAAAATTACCCGAAATGTTAAAGATGAAAAGGACTGGATTATTCAGGATATGGAAGGCATGGTTGATTTAGTGTTCACTCCCAAAGAGCCTGTAAAGGGTATCAGGAAATCAGTTTCTTCTGTGTACTCAAGCCTGCTTTTCGGGTACGATTACGAGAATCCTCTGGGGTGTTTTAACGGCCTCTTGGTTGACTCTGACGGAAAAGAGCTGCCGGTTCGAAACACCTGGGGAACCGGAGAAAAACTCTTTTTACGGATATAAAATGGCAAAAAAAGCAGCTGTATATGCGCCTGGTGAATTGGACCGGGTAAGGAGCAAACTGGGACCCCTCGAAGCGAATGAAGCCAGGGAAATAGCCAAAAAACTGGGCGGGGAAGTGGGTTATGAAAGGACAGAAGAAGAAGAAAAAGCCAAGCAGGGCCACCGCATAAGGCACGATCGGGTAGAGGTTAGAATAGGAGACCGTCCGGGACAGCCAAAACACCGGGTGGAACTGGCGCCGGATTCGGATGATGAAACATCAAAACCCGGAAAGAAAAAATCCGACCGCGCAGGCGGGGCGAACCCATTGGATGATCCGTCTGTAGCAATGAAAGCCGGTTATTGGGATCGGATAAAAATGGATAAATATGCCGGCCAGCCTGAATTCGAAATTAAAGCCCCAGGCCAGGTTTTTTATTCGATGGTCGCGCTCTTTGCCGATGTTGTTGATTATGTAAACCCCTTATTTGTTACGCGCCGACTGCCGGAGTATTACAAAAAACTGGAAGCATTGGTTCTTTCCACCCGCGGTCTCATTCCCCGGAATAATATCAAGCGGAACGAGAAAATGAAGAAAACGGCTCCAATAGCGTATTCCATTCTGGATGTGATCAGGTATTGGGACATAGAGAAGGTCTCATCGGACATGGCGAAAATTCAGGCGCGTCCAAAAAACGCGAAGGTAAGCGATTTTGCCGATATACTCCGGGCAATTTATAAACCTCTTTTTATTCTGAGTAAGCTGAATTTGGATGCCCACATCCGTACCGCTTACAAGGTTCTATATAAGCTGCTTTACACTGAAAACCCGACTGATGCCAAAAACAAGTATCAGGAACTGATCCATTCAGCGCTTACCGCTTATTCGGGAATCCAAAAAAATGTTAGTTACCTTCTCTATCCTCTTCTTATGAAAACCGTTTCCCCCAACTTTATAACATATAATGAATTTTTTATCGAACGCAAAAACCGATACATGGCCTTTCTGGATGTTACCGAGGATATTCAGATAAATCCTGAAAATATAAGTATGTTGGCGGCTGAAAATGATCCTAATTCCGGCGAAACTCCTTCCTCCAAAGATGAAGAAGCCGCCAGTGAATCCAATTCACCGGAAACAAAATCTTCCGGGGCTGAGGATCAACAGAAAGAAGAGCTTTCAGAAGAAGAAAAAGAGAAGCGGGCAGCAGAAGAGTCCGAGAAAAAAGCGCTTGAGCGCGGCATCAATATCATGAATATGCTTTTTCCAAAATCAGGCTGGGACAAGCCTTCAACTTATCCGGATTATTACCCGTATTTCGCCGACATTTTCGATTTAAAAAAAGGTGTCGTAAACATTGCTCCTACAGATCCCATGCAGCAGATATATATTTTATTGCGCTGTTTGGGGGAACTTTTTTTTGGGCTGCGTTATGTTTCATTTGGTTCTGTTTCCGGTTCCGGCGGGGTCACGGAAAGGGTTGACAGTGTTTTGGGTGAAATAATTAACGATTGGTATTTTTATACTGAATCAATATTCGACAAGGAATATTTGCCAAGGATGACAGAATATGTCCGTATTCTGGAAGGCTCCGCAGAAGAACGCAGTTCACCGTATACCAGAAAACTCGTTACAGAGCTGCATTGGATCAAACGGTTTTATCTGCTTCCGTACTATAAATTTGACTCTTTTGGGCCTCCTACAATTCAGAAAAAAGATACAATCGCTATTTACCAGAAAATAAGGACACTTAGAAAATACCTTGCCACTGTAGCTATGGGTATAGAAAACGGAAACAAGGCGGGAGGAGCCGAAGTTCACGCCCAATGTGACGGCATTGAAAATCCATGGGAACAATATGTGTTCCAGGTCCCCAACCCCCTTTCAATCCGGCTTGATGCAATTCTTGGGCCCAAAAACAAAACCAACGCTTCTTTGATTTATTTCTGTCTCGCGATTATTACTGTGCTGGATTACTTTCTAAACAACGAAAATAGCTGGGCTTATAACGGGCCATCTTCGCCTCTTAACCGCAGCGCGAGCGGAGATAGCCTTAACAGCTTGGATGGCCGAATTGACGCCGATGCGATTTTCAAACAGTCTCTAAAGCAGCGCCAGAAAAACAATGCAAAGTAAAGCTTTATCCTTTTTCGTTATTTATTTATTAGCCGCCTTATCTCCGGGCGTTCAGGCACAGGATCTCCCCTTTGCCATCGGGGGAGACTTTGATGTTGATATTATTCAATACCCGCATATGATTTTAGTTGATAATCCCGCGTCAGATTCATTTAACACAGTATGTGTTTTTATAGACAGCGGCGGCAATTACGAGCTGCGTTACAGTCTTTTTGCCCAGACTGAATACAACGCGGCAAATATCCACAGATCCTTCGCACAATTTATTATCCCTATTATTTATTCCGCAGCTGGTTTTGAAGTAGACCTTAATGAAGTTGAGCTGTACGACGAGCAGGACGTCGCTGACGAATTTAACGGCGACATTGGCGTCTCGGTATTTATCCAGGATCCGCCATCTGAATATGGCAGCAGTTACCAGTTTATGCTGTTAAGTTTTTTTTGCAAAATAAACCAGGGCATTTTGATGCAAACTATTCTTTTTGATGATATCGAATTTGCCGGAACAGCTGAGTTTCTGGAAATCTCACATTCTTTTAGTTTTTAAAACAGGCAAGAAAACCTTCCATCGCTTTGTTGTCCGCAAAACTCCCCTGAAAAAATGTACTGTTGCCTCCGCCCTTGCCGCCATGGGCATCAAATGCGCTTTTTAAGAACGTGCGCAGATCAAAGCCTTCAACCGAGCTGTAAACGGCAAATTTATTGTCCAGCCCGGAAGCCAACACGAAAACCGCCTGTATCTTTTTATGGGCAATCTTGCCGATGTTCATCACCTCATTAATGCCCTCATCGGCGTAAGATTCAACAATAATGGAAGGGAGCTTTGAATAGGCAGCCGCGCAGGCGGCTTTTTGAACCAGCGTATCCGCTTTTTCTCTGGTAGCCGCCTCGATGAACGCCTTGAGCCGCCTTTCGGTTTCCGCCGATTTTCCCATGAAGCCAAGAACGCCATTACCTATTTCGCCCACCGGTACGCTAAGCGCCCGCGAAGCAATCACGGCATTGCGCCATAAAAGCCGGCTGTTCAACAGAAGGCGGCGACCGGCAAGAAAAGCGATACGGGTCATGCCTTTGTATTTCTCCGCTCCCAGTATACGCAACAAGCCTATCTCCGCCGTTGATTTGAGGTGTGTACCGCAGCAGGCAATAATGTCGTGCCCTTCAATTTCCACTACGCGAATAACCTCTTCTCCCACAGGAGGAACTTTTCGGAGCTTAAAGGATGAAAGGTCTTCCGGCGGGCATAAGTGGACTTTCACCAGGCGGTTTTCTTCGATAGCGTCAGCCACTGCGTCTTCAACCGCAATAAGGGCTTCGTCTTTTATTTCCGGAACATTCACATCAATTGTGCAGGTTTCTTCTCCCATGTGCATGGAGACTGTCGGAGCGCCTGTCATCCGCAAAAGCGTACCGGAAAGAAGGTGCTGACCTGTGTGGAGCTGCGTATGATCCCGGCGGCGGCGGATGTCCAGAATCAGCTCCGCTTTTCCGACTTCCAGCCTTCCGGCACTCTCCGCTGAAACCATGTGATAAATTTCCCCGTCTATTTCCCTAACGTCCAAAATAGGAACGCCGTTAATTGTCCCACGATCCGCCGGCTGGCCTCCGCCATCGGGGTAAAAAATGGTCCTATCCAGAATAACCTGCGTTTCGCCGTTTTGCGAAGGACAGAATTTAATTATCTCTGCTTTGAAGGGCTCAGATGAAGCATAATCATAATAGAGCTTTTCAGTTTTATTTATCATGGCTGTACCCAATAATAGATGAATTGAACGGAATTGGATATACTCGTTTTATGCTGAACAAGATGACCCAGGAACTTGCCGTATGCGGCCTTAACGCCGTAATTGCCTTAGCGGAGTACCACCCTGAACAAATCAACCGCCTTTTTTTCAGGGAAGAACGGTTAATACAATTTACCGGAATTTGCAAACAGCTGGCAGAACGTAAACGCCCTTACAAAATTTGCGAAGACGAAGAACTGGAAAAGATCTGCAAGTCTACTCACCATCAGGGCGTAGTCGCCATGATCTATCTTCCCGAATTGGCGCCTATGTCGCAGGAAGACCTGGAGGAATGGTCAAGGGAAGGGAAAACCGGCCTTGTGCTTGATTCAGTTGGGAACGATCACAACCTGGGAGCCATGATAAGGTCCGCCGCGTTTTTCGATGTTAAGTATGTCGTAATTTCAGAAAAGGACAGCGAAGCCAGGCTGACAACAGGCGCTTACAGAGTCGCGGAGGGCGGCATTGAACATGTGACTGTGCGAAGCCTCCGTAACACTGCGGCTTTTCTGCGTGACGCTTCCAGGTCTTTGGTCACCATCGGGACTGATACAAGGGCCCGCCAGAGAATAGGGCATCTGCAGAAAATTATTCAGGAAAAGAAAAAAGGCGGCCACAGCGGAATTGCACTGGTTTTGGGAAACGAAGAGACAGGGCTACCGGACGAAGTAAAGAACGCCTGCTCTGTCCTTGTCCGTATCCCGGGAACCGGCCTAATGGACAGCCTTAACGTAGCCCAGGCCGCAACTCTGTTCATGCACAGGGTCTTTGAATTGTCTTGACATTAAGTAAAATATATTAAAAAATAAAACATGAAATTTTATTTTGATTATCAAACAACAAGGCAATTTGCTGTACTTTTAAGAAATATACCAGCATATGTTGAACGCATTAAAGCAGCTATTGCTTTTTCATATGATGAATTATTATTAGATACCTGTATCAAAAAAAAGATTAGGCTTGAATGGTGGGGGTTATTCAATTCCGGCATTTCCACATCAATAGATTTAATAAAAAAATCTTTATCATCAGGATTAATAACTTTTTACCCATTTGCGGAATATTTCCATCCAAAAGTCATATATTTTGAAAACTATGGCATTTACATTGGTTCAGCAAACATGACAAATAAAGCTCTGTATGGAAATGTTGAGGCAGGTGTTTTTATTAACAAAGAAGAATTTGACAGCGGGATGGAAAAGGAAATAGAGAACTTTTTTGGCTTCTTAAAAGCTTCAAGTATTTCCATAACAAGCGATGACGTTGAGAATTTTGATAAGTTCGCTGAAATAATTCATCATGAAAGAAAGAAAATTGAAGAATCAAACAATAGAATCGAAAATACGTTTGAAGATATGTTTAAGCATCTGTTTTTACTTAAACCAGGTGTCAGAGATTATGAAAATACCAGAATCGATCGTGAGAATAAAAGGAAAAAGGAATTTTTACAGGAATGGCGTGAAACACAAAATTGCCTGCAAATAATTCATAAAAGGATGGAAGAAAAATGCAGGCAGCCAAAATGGGTAAGCGCTGATGCAAATACTGTAATTATTTCAAATCAATTATTACATGCATATTATTATACATATGTATTAAAAGGCCAGGATGAAAGAAGGGTAAAAAGCACTGAAATTGTCAGTCAATGCTATGAGGGACATAAAAGAGATCCGTTAAGAGCTGTAGATGAAGCGATTTCCTGGTGGGAAACATTGGATTCAGCTCCGAATTCAGAAGATTTGCACATAAATATTTGGGCTCCGGTAAATAAAAAGTTGCTTGAGAAAATTATATTACAGGATTTATCATACGAAGAGTTATTAACTGTATTGTCACACAATTATGCTGCATTAATGTATGCGCAACAAATGAAAAATAAATATTTGGGGCTACCGGAAGATTTCCATACAAATAGCGAAGACAGGATAAGTATATATTGTAAATGGTTGTACAACCAGCAAACCAAGCAAGGGTTATCAATAAATGAGACTATCAGATATTTGGTAAAAGACAATGGCGTTGCCGTGGAAGATAAAATATACAATATGCTATATGATGATAAATATCGTATTGCTCATTTCGGAAGAAGCATAATCGGAGAAATGATAGGCTGGGGAAGGCCGGACATAGCGCATTTACGCAATGACAGAGTTAATAAAGGATTGCGTTGTTTAGGATTTGATGTGCAGTTATTCGCAGATTGAAAATGTAATCTCCATACAAAGGTTCCCAACAAATCCATAATTTTCGTAAAAATTTGCCTATATACACCCAAAAACCGTTTTTTGGGCGATACTGGATTCGAACCAGTGACTCCTACCGTGTGAAGGTAGTACTCTCGCCACTGAGTTAATCGCCCAAAAAACGGCTTCAGCCAAAAACACTGTTAAAGTGAAATTTACCATTCCAGCCTGCTCCTGTCAACGCTTCGCGTTGGCTCTATCTAATCTTCAATAGCTCCGTAAACAGTCTGAACAAACCCGCGCTGAAGATCGCTGTTGATCTGCGATACGAGCTGGATAAAGAAAAGGGCAGCCATTTCTTCAGCCGGATCCACGCAGTAATAAGTGCCCATATAACCATCCCACGCCCATTCGCCGACAGAACCGTTGAGTCCCGATTCGGCAGTGCTTAACATGGTTCTTACACCCAGGCCGTATCCGTAGCCTGCCATGTGGCCAAAGAACGCTGGTTTTAGCATTGATGTTTCGCAATGGTTTGTCCTGATAAGCTCTATGGTCTTTCTGGAAAGAACGCGTTCGTTTCCCAGCTTGCCGTTATTTAGCAGCATTTGGGCATACCTGGCGCAGTCTTCCATTGTGGAACAAAGTCCACCGCCACCGGACTCAAAGGCTGGGGGGTTGGGAGTCGCGTTATCATTGCCCTCGTCTTTTATCTTTTCCAGCCCGTTTGGGCCGAGGCTGTAAGGCGTTACTACCCTTTTTTGTTTCTCCTGTGGCACATAAAACGCCGTATCTTTTAACTCCAGAGGCTTGAAAATCGTATCCGCCATATATTCGCCCAGAGTTTTGCCGGAGATAACTTCAATAAGCCGACCCAGCACATCATGGGAAAACCCGTATATCCATTGTTCCCCTGGATGGAAACAGAGGGGCGTTTTAGCCGCCTCGTCTACCATCCTGGCTGTGTTCCAGGGCTTTCCTGCTTTAGCGTCCTTTATGGCATTTGCGTAAATTTTCCCCATGGCCAGCGCCGAGAAACTATCTTCCCCTGGATAAGGCAAGCCGGAGGTCATGGTAAAAAGATGCTCAATGGTAATAGGATTTTTTGCGGGTACCAGCCTGATTATACCGCGCTTGTCAGTTTCCGCGACTTTTACATTCTTAAAAGCGGGAAGAAAATCCGCAATGGGCTCGTGAAGCCTGAAAAAGCCTTTCTCATAAAGGGTCATGGCCGCTGCAATGGTAAAAGTCTTGCTCATGGACCAAATACGGTAAATGGCGTTATTTTCAAGGCGTTCCTTTTTCTCCAGATCCCTCATGCCAAAGCTGGAACAATAGGCTTCTTCGCCACGGCGGATGATCATTCCGCCTGCTCCTGCCACCTTGCCCTGATCTACGATACGCTGCAAATAAGCGTCTACATTCTTTAACCGCGTAGTACTAAGTCCATGTCCTGTTCCTTTCATTATTATTCTCCTGCCATTAAGATATTTATTTCATGTAAAATTTTACCGACCGGTGTGAATTCCTTCCGAAAGGCGAAAGCCCGGAGGTGCAAGGTCTTCCCAAAGCGAAGGCTCCAGCACATCCCTGTCCACCCTCAGGAAGAACTGGTGTTCATAATCGGGTATGGGGTGAAGGGTGTTTTGAACGTTCAGGTATGCCGGATTAACGCCCGGAGCCATAATGTCAGGCGAAGGGCGCATCCGGATCATGCTTGTTGGATTTCTGGTAAGCACATCCCAGGCGCGTTCAGAATCGGAATACAGCCCCTGAGCGCGGGAACGGTAACTTGTGTTACCGGTTCGCTCTGTCAGAGCTTCCAGGACAACCCCCATGTTGTTCTGGGCAACCATCAGGCGTTCCACTACGTCAAGCTGGTCTTTATCATTTGTAGGCGCAATCGGGGAGAAACGCGATCTGTCGTCCTCAAGAATTTCCAGAAGCCTGTCGTAATAGCCCTGTGCGGCGAAATAATTTCCCCTCATGTATGACGCGTTCCCAAGAGCGTAAAGGATACGGCGGTTGAACGGCAATTCCCTGAAGGCCTCATAGAAACGTTCCTGCGCCGGCCCCCATTGGCGCATCTGGTAATGAGCAGCGCCCATACGGTACATAATTTCAGGCGGGGCCCAGCCGTTCTGCTCGCCGGAATTGTAATAGTCCAGAGCAGCCTGCATATCTCCCTGTTTTACAAAAAATTCCAAATCCCCAAGGTCAGTATAGAGCCTGCCGTATTCCGGCGAAGGCTTCAGTAGCCTGCGTGAAAGCGCATTTTCGTAAACGTTGACTCCTTTGACAAGATTTTCTTCGGCAGGGAAAAATTCCTTCCCGTCAGTTAAAATTTCCGCGTAACGGCGCAGGGCATTAATATGATACCCTATGCGTTTAGGGCTTTCTTCCTTTGCCGCATCAAAAGCGCGTATCGCTACTTCAAGCGTAAGCTTTTCGTCCGAAGTATTTTCAAAATAGTTATAGTATCTGGCAAGGTGATAATAGGATTCCGGAAGCATCGGATCCTGCTTTATGGCTCTTAAAAGTATTTCCCTTATCCCGCTGATATACTCAAGATACTCATTCGGAACGCCGCGAACCTTTTCCAGCCTTTTGTCCAGAAAATAGCCGCCCATTTCGGCAAGCGTAGGGGCAGATATAACCTTTTTTTCGGATGCCATAAAATAGCTTTGAAGGGCCAGTACCTGCCCCAGATCATCCGTGCGGATAAAATACTTTAACATCCTTTCCAGCAGGGGATCGGTACGGCCATAAAGCTCAATTAACCTGGCATATGCCTCGCGGGCATCCTCCAGGCGTTCTTTCTCGTATTCGCCCCAGGTTAAATTGTTATCCCCCAGGGCAAGAAGGGCATCCTTGTCATCCGGAAAATAATCCAAAATATTACGCCTTATTATATTATCCGCTGTTTGATAATCTCCTATATAATTTGTTTCCATATCCGCATATTCAAGAACTGCCGCCTTTTCGGGAATTCCTTTTTTATTTTTTGAAGCTGTAAAATGCATCAGTTCTTTGTATTTTTCTTCCGCAAGGGTATATTGCCTTGAGTCTCTGAAAGCCCTGGCGTAAGTGTAAAACCATGGCTTTTTTGGGTGTATTCTATAAGCTTCCGAAAACCGTTCATTTGCCCTTGTATATTCGCCGGCTTCAATCCGCTCTATCCCAAGTTTGTATATTTTTTCAGCCTTAATGGGATTATAGATGTATTGCCAGAAAAGATAGCCCAGGCAAAGGACAACGATGGCAATCGCCATAAAGCGCGATAACATGGGAAGGAAGGTGTGCACAAAAATATAAGGAAAACTGGACTGTTCGTCTTCCATTTCCTCGCCGGTTTTTCTTTCATAGCCCTTTGGGATGGGTATGGTTTTGTTCAGTATTTTCCCTGCCAGGGCAGCAGTTTCTTCGGGAGGCGCTCCGTCCACAAGGAGCCTAACCAGCCTGGACATCTGTTCCGGCGCGACAGCTTGTTCAGCAATGAGCTCTTCGCAGGCTATTCTCAAATTCAGGGGATAAGTGGAGAGCGTTTCCTGTAAAAGATCCAGTTCCTCCGGGGTAAGGCTGATTTCTTCAATATCGCCTTCCCCGCCTTTTGAAGCCTTGCCTCTCTTGCCCGCCTTTTTGCCTTTTCCCGGAGCTATAGCATCAAAGTCAGTGTCTAATCCGGGGATTGGAAAATCATCCAGGCTGCCGAATCCGTCTGCTCCGAATTCGCCTGCGCCGAATTCTTCTCCTCCACTGACCTCAAAACCCTCGCCCAATGAACCGGACTCCGGGTTAAAATTATCAAAAGCATCGCCGGGAACTTCTTCCAGTGTTGCCTCATCGCCTGAGGGAAGCTCTTCGTCGAAACCAAAAGCCTCTTCATCATCGCTTTCTGTGCCTGCCGCGTCATCATCAAGCGGAGGATACTCCACTTCCGGCTCTTCTTCCCCGGAAGGCGCCTGGCTTTCACTATCGTCAAAATCAGGCATATCAAAGCCTGACATATCCAGTGCATCGCCATCTTCCGAGCCTTCCTCCGTAGCCCCGGATGAGAAATCGCCGAAAGTGTCATCTGAAAGCGCTTCTTCATCACCGGAAGGCGCCTGGCTTCCGGTGTCGTTAAAATCAGGCATATCCAGATTAAATTCCGGTAAATCTGATTCCGCTTTTGCTACACTTTCCGGCGCCTCTTCACCGGCGAGTTCCATGCTTTCGCCGGAACTAAAATCAGGAAAATTCTCTATGCCCCAATCGGTATCGCCAGAAGCACCGGTTTCCCCTGAATCTTCCGCAGGGATTTCAGCCCCGGTATCGTCAGAAGTTTCCTCCCCGGGAAGGCCAAGGCTATCTATATCTATATCTGGAAGTCCCGCATCCTGGCTAGCTTGTTCCTGTTCGGGGATATTTAATTCGTCAAAATTCTGGTCCGGAAAATCCATCCCAAGTTCTTCATCTAAATCTTTCTTTTTGCCTTTCTTTTTCCCCAGGGAAGCCCGTTCAGCCTCAATTTCATCCGCAAAACCGTTTAAAAAACCATTGGGGAGTTTGCCTTCGCCGTTTGAGACTTCAGGCTCAGGAATAGCTTCATCAACTACGGCAGGAGGTTCTTCAGTGGTAAAACCAGTTTCTTCCTGAGCGGGAGGAGCGAATTCTTCATCAACCGGAAGATTGCCTGCCCCTCCTCCCAAAAGATCGCTATAATCGCCAAAAATGTCCATCCCGCCAGGCGGTTCATCGGCAGGCGGCGAATACGGTTCATCGGTTATTGGTTGTGGTTCATCAGACGCATTTGCATTTATAAGATTATCAAACGGCGGAGGTGCATCAGTCGGATATGTACCAGTCTGGGCTTCATCTGCTGGTTGGGACAAAGCCGGATCTATAGCAGGCTCATGGTCAGGCAGGGAAAGATCATCAAAAGGTAAATTTAATTCCTCCAGGACCTGGAGTTCCATTCCCAGGTTTTTAAACGAGTCCTTAAATTTCTCCAGGGCGCTTAGGGATGGCATATTAAGATATTGATTTATCCACCGATAATTGTAAAGAATAAAATGAAAGCATACATAGCGGCGGCGCTCCTTATACTTATTATCGGAAATATACAGGCGGTCGATATAAATTCTTACCAATTTATTGACCGCCTCAGAGCAATATCGGAGCCGGGGAAACCTGAAATTTTCGAGGATGGCGTGCTTTTCACCGCTTCCTCCGCCCATCACAAAGTGGGTATTTCCTTTGCCCACGAAGGCTACGCCAAGGTTTACTGGTTCAGGAAGCTTTTGATCCCAAGGGACTCATCTGAATTATATGCCAACAAAAAGCGCATAAAAGGAGTAGAGCCCAATATTGATTCAGGAATAATGTTTCACATCGAAACAATCCCGGCAAATCTTAAAAATCTGGATTACCGCCTGATCATTGACGGCCTTTGGACAACGGACCCTTCAAACCCAATCAGCGTTACAGGCCCGTCCGGCATTATGGAATCGCGTTTCCCTCTGCCTGAAAAGCCCAAGCCTTATCTGGACGCCGTTCAGCCTGGAACCTACAGGTTCGTCTACCGCTCAAATCCCGGCGAATCAGTAACCGTGGGTGGAAGCTTCAACAACTGGGATCCTTTCATGTACGAACTAAAGGAAATATACCCCGGATTCTATACCCTGACCCTCCCGCTTCCTCCCGGAAATTTCCAGTATCTGTTTTACCATAACGGAGAACAGATAACGGATCCGGATAATCCAAGAAGGCTCTATAACAGGGAAGGACGGGCAGTCTCGGAGGGCGAGGTCGCCCGGCAGTAATTAATGTAGAAAAAATCGCTAGTCATTTTGCTTCAAATGAGGTATATTATTAACAGTACAGGAGCATTGCCATGACTATTGAAGATTTGCGGACAGAACTAAGTTCCATAATTTCCAGCCTGACATCTTCGGGTTTTGATAATGCCGATCCGGAAATAATGGAGAAAGCAGAAAAATTAGCTGCAACCGCAGACGAATCAGGTATGAAGGAAGCAAAACATTTGCTTGAAAACCTTACGGGAGCTATTAAAGCCATTCAGGAAGGAAAATCCCACGCCGAAAGCGGTACCGTCAGGTTAACAGCCCTGGACTTTTACCTAAAAAATCTTCCTGACAACGAAAGCATTGAAGATCTATAAAAATTAAATGATTTACCTCACAGGTTTTCACGCTATTGAGGAGAGGATAAAATCAGGGCGGCCATGCGGCCCGCTTCTGGTCGCAAAGCCTGGCCCAAGGGCCCGCTCGCTATCAGTTCTGGCAAACGAAAAAAAAATTCGTACCGAAAGGGTCGGTACTATAGACCTTGACCATTTAGCTCCACTTCACAGGGGCATAGCCCTGGCAGTAGACGAAGGCGGTTTTAGCGCTGAAACTACCCTTGAAGAATTCCTTGAAGGCCTTGCGAATAACGATAAAAAAAATGACATTCTTGTGACAATACTGGACGAGATAACCGATCCGCACAATTACGGCGCTATACTGCGTTCCTGCGATCAATTCGGCGTTGATCTGGTGATAAGCCGGCACAGGCGAATTGCCAAACATGCGGAAACAGTTGCTAAAACTTCAGCGGGGGCTTCCGCCTGGGTTCCACAGGCGGAGACTGCCAATCTGCCCCGCGCTGTAGAAGAGCTGAAAGAAGCCGGCTTTTGGGTTTACGGAGCCGACATGGAAGGGGAATGCCTCTACAGCCGGGACCTTCGGGGCAAAACTGCCATCATTCTGGGCGGCGAAGGCTCAGGCCTTTCGCGGCTTTTAGGGGAAAGCTGCGATGCCATGATCGCTATCCCTTCTCTTGGCCGTATTGATTCCCTGAACGTATCGGTAGCCGCAGGGGTACTATTTTACGAAGTGATGCGCCAAAGAAAAAAAGAATAATGACAGCAAAACACAACAAAGGTTGGCTAAAAATATTTATTCCCGTTTTCTATTTGGTAGCGATGATCCTGCTGATACTCTATGTCTGGAACAGGCAAAGCTCTATCCGGCAGGGCGGGGACGGGCCGCTTTACCGTAACTTGATGGAGTGCCCGGCTTTTGTCAGGCGGGGTTTTGATCGCGCATATACCATCGAAATTCCGAAAGAGGGAGAATGGGTGCGTTTTCAATCTCCGCCGCTGCGGATCAGTAGTTCCTCCCTGCCTGATTTGCCAAAATTGCCTTTTCTTTCACCCAGGGGGAAGGCGGCGGAAGAATTCACTGTTAATATAATCGTCGAAATGGACAGAGCGGCTCTGGTATTTATTAATGGCAGCCTCTCGGTAGTTCCCGGAATTTACTTCGCCGCAATCGGAGAAAATTGGGAAATCTTCCTAAACGGAAAGCTTGTTCGTTCCGAGATACATCTGGATAAATCCGGCCGGTTCATGGAAAGGCGAACCTGGCGGGATATTCATTTCCCGCTGGATAAATCCCTGCTGGTTCAGGGCGCCAACATTTTGTCGCTACGGATTATCGGAGACCCCGCGTACACCGGAACGGGATTCTTTTACACAACGCCTTATTATCTGGACAACTACCGTTTCATTGAAGAACGGCAGCAGAATTTATTGCTGGTGGTTCTTTTCAGTATTGCCGGTTTTACCGGTGTGTATTATTTGACGCTCTTCCTCCTGGTCAGGAGAAAGCAGGAAATTTTAAACCTCTATTACGGTATTTTTGCCATCATGTTTTGTGTGTATTCTATCTGTAGAACCGGCCTGGTTAATTCTCTTATTCCAAATTCGGATATTGCCATACGCCTGGAATACATATCTTTGTTCATGTTAGTTCCCGCACTCTGCCTTTTCTTTGAAACCTTCGGGCGGGGAAAAATAACAAAAATTTCCTGGGGCTATCTTGCGTTCTGTGGCTTTCTCAGTTTTACTCAAATATTTTTCTGTGCTAAATACGGCGATGATGCCCTGCTAATATGGAACTATACTGTTATGGTTTATTTTTCCTATGTCTTTTTTTATTGTATTCTTTACTCCGGTTTTTGGGTTCAATTAAAAAATAAAAAACTTGACACGACCATGAGTCATATCCTGGTCGGTTCAATACTGACTTACGCCTGCGGAATATTCGATTGCCTTGATACTTTATTCTTTCATAAATCTTTCAGCCTGTTTATATACAGTATGTTTGTGGTTCTCGTCGGAATGGCTTTTACCCTGTCACAGCGTTTCAGCGTAATGTACAAGCGGCTGGAACAATCAAACGCCACGCTGGAGTTGGCAGTTCAGGAGCGAACTGTGGAACTGGAAGAACTGACCAGAATAGCAATTCAGGCATCAAGGGCCAAAAGCCAGTTCCTTGCCACGATGAGCCATGAGATACGCACCCCTTTAAACGCGGTTATAGGCCTCTCGGAGATAGTCCTTCGCAGGGGGAAACTATTTGAGGCCAGCAGGAACGACATCCAGCAGATCCATCAATCCGGCTCGTCCCTTTTAAGGATCATCAACGACATTCTGGACATTTCAAAAATAGAAGCAAATAGTTTTGAGCTTATCCCGGTAGAATACGAAACTGCATCGTTAATAAATGACACGATTTCCCTTAACATGGTACGGATAGGCTCAAAGCCGATTAATTTTGTACTGGAAATTAATGAAGATTTTCCGCAGAAACTGTACGGTGATGAACTGCGTGTCAAACAAATACTGAATAACATCCTTTCAAACGCGATCAAGTACACTCAAAAAGGGCAAATAACCTTTAGCGTCGCCTGGGAAAATCTGCAAAAAGAAAATGAAAAAAAAGCAATGATTCGCTTTACCATACGCGATACAGGCATGGGTATGCGCAAGGAGGATATAGAAAAGCTTTTTTCCGACTATACGCAGCTTGATGCTATGGCGAACAGGAAAGTGGAGGGAACAGGGCTGGGCCTGGCTATAGCAAAAAGAATTGTGGAGATGATGGATGGCAGCATCGCAGTAGAAAGCGAATACGGCAAAGGTTCTACTTTCATGGTTAGTTTTATACAGGGCTTGGTGAATCTCACCGATATACAGACTGCCGGAATAGGAAAAGAAACCACGGAGCTGCTAAAACGATTCCAGTATGCCAGTTATAGGGAAGAAAAAAACATCGAACGCTCCTGGATGCCCTACGGCAAAGTGCTTGTGGTTGACGACATTTCGGTAAACCTAAGGGTAGCATCAGGGCTGCTTGAACCTTACGGCCTTAAGGTAGATACAGCTGCATCAGGCCTGGAAGCAATTGAAAAGCTCAGCTCGATGAATTCCAATCCCACGGAAGAAAAGTATGACCTGATATTCATGGATCACATGATGCCTGGTATGGACGGTATCAAAGCTGTCAGGTTTATTCGTAATGATATTGGGGGCGATTATTGCAGAAATGTCCCGATTGTTGCTTTTACCGCTAACGCTCTGGTAGGAAACGACGAGATGTTTATGTCCAAAGGGTTTAGCGGCTTTATCTCCAAACCAATAAACCCTGTTGAACTTGATAATGCCCTGAACAAGTGGGTACGTGATAAACAAAGCCCGGAAATACTTAAGCAGGCGGAAGAAGAAAAAAAAGCCAAAGAAAATGCCAAAGAGAAAATATCGGCGGAAAACACTATTTCTGTTTTTGATATTGCCGGCGTAGATACAAAACGGGGTATTTCCGCGACAGGCGGAACAGAAGCCGGTTACATTGATGTGCTGGCCATTTTCTGTAAAGACGTGGAAGACAGGCTGCCATTGCTGCAAAACGTTCAGGACTCAGATAGCTTGCCTTCTTTTGTAACTCAGGTTCACGCAATAAAAAGCGCATCTGCCTCTGTAGGAGCAGCAGAAATATCGGAAGAAGCCGCCAGGCTTGAAGCAGCGGGAAAAGCCGGGGATTTTGCTTATATCGAAAAAAGCCTGAAAAGCTTTGTGGAACGCCTTGCGGAATTGGTAAAAAACATCCACATTGCGCTGGAAACAGGTACCACCAGGGCGAATAGCGAAACCTCGCCATCAGAAAACAAACCTTCATCGTTAACACCACTTCTGCGGCAACTGGCTGATGAGCTGAAAGCGCAGAACGCTGGCGGTATCAACAGAATTTTTGATGAAATCAATAAGCTTTTCAGCCAGCAACAGCCGGACATAAAAACCAAAGAAACCCTGGAACAGATATCAGATCAGATATTAATGGCAGAATATGAAAAGGCTCTGGAAATAATCAATAGCATAGTTTAATAAAGCAAAGATGATAGTTGTAATAAACATATTAAAACCGTAAAATAAGGGTAGGGGAAATATACATGGGATTGCTTTCAGATAAAAACAAGGAAAGAAAAGCTGAAAATGCAGCATCCGATATTTTGTTTCCTCCCATTAACGGCATTGATACCGTAAAGGGCATTGCAATGACAGGCGGCACAGTGGAAGGTTACCGCAAGGTACTGTCAATGTTCCGCAAAGATGCCGATGAAAGGATACAAAAGTTCAGATATTTTCTTTACGAAAGCATGAACGTTGGCAAGTTCCCCGAAAAACATCTGACCTCGTTCATTACCCAAATTCAGGCCCTTAAAAGCGCATCGGCAACTATCGGAGCGGCAGAAACATCGGATAAAGCAGCCAGGTTTGAAGCCGCATGCAGAAACAAAGAATTATCTTATATACAGGATAATCTGCCTGATTTCACGGAACACCTGGCTACACTGATTAAAAACATTCGCTCCGCCCTTGAGTTCAAACAGGATAAAATAGCGGCGAAATCCGGCGGACAGGGATTCATTAGCCAGGTGTTTGGCAAAAAAAATACTTCTCACCCCTTGTCATCAAAAACAGATTTCCCTGAATACATTCCGTTCTTTAGTAAACTGGCGGAAGCATTGGGGTCAAAAAATGTTACAGATGCCGAACTGATTTTTGATGAATTGAATAAAATGCCGCTTGACCCAAAAACAAAAGAAATCCTGGAACAGATCTCCGATCAGCTATTGATGACTGAATTTGAAAGCGCAGTAAAAACAATAAACGGGGTAATTGGCCTGGAAAAAATTCATTACTCCAAACAAGTAAGGGAAATTATGGAAACAAATAAAAAACTTATCTTTCTGGTAGACGACAATCCGGCAAATCTACGGATTGGAAAAAATGTACTGTCAGAAAAATACACCGTAGCGACCGCTCCATCAGCGTCCAAACTTTTCAACCTTCTGGAAAACAACCGACCGGTTCTGATTCTTTTGGATATTGATATGCCCGGAATGGACGGCTACGAAGCCATAAAGCTTTTAAAACTAAAAAATGAAACCAAAAATATACCGGTTATCTTTCTGACGGGGATGACCGATTCCAATAACGAGGAAAAAGGGCGAAACCTTGGGGCAATAGACTACATCACCAAGCCTTTTGATCCTCAGGCGCTAATTGCCTGCCTTGAAAAATACTGCTGAGCCGGGAACACAGCGCATGAAAGCTGTCTTAAAAAATTTTCGCCTTGTTGATGAAGAAACGGACGCATTAGGCAGCATAATTGTTCAGGATGGAATTATTACCGCCATACAAACCGGGAACCTATTATCCAAAGAAGATGAAAATGGCGCAGCGATAATCATTGACGGCGAAAATTTTTTATCCTCTGGCAATTCCCCTGTCATAATGCCGGCTTTTATCGATCTCCACGCGCATTTCCGTGACCCGGGCTTTGGCATTGATGGCGCAATCCCTTCAGAAGTTTTAGAGTCTGCGTGCATGGCAGCGGCAGCCGGAGGGTTTGGCACCGTAATCTGCATGGCAAATACAAAGCCAGCTATAGATACAATAGAAAAAGCAGCATCGCTAAAAAAACGCTCGGATGCCCTCGGCTTTATCGATCTGTTTCCTGTTATATCCCTGACAAAAAATATGGAAGGCAAAGAGCTTTCGGAAATTACCAGGATCCCTGCCGACGGCAAGATCTTTGACAATAGCGCTTCTTACATCCCACTAATGCTTTCCGAAGACGGAAAAGACCTCGAAGGCGACGGCCTTTTCCTTGCGGCCATGAAAGAAGCAAAACGCGCCAGCATTCCTATATCCTGTCACTGTGATTTAGGCGGCGATGAAAATAACGCTGTCCGCAGGGTTATCGCCCTGGGCAAGCAAGCCGGCTGCCATATCCACATTGCCCATGTGTCAACAAAAGAAGCTGTCCAGGCCATTCGCGAAGCAAAGCAGGAAATTATGGCTTTAGCCGCGCCTGACGGTTTTGCCCTTAGTTGTGAAGCTATGCCCCATCATATTTGCCTTACCGAAGAAGACGCCAGCAAGCTGGGAGCAAAAACCTGGGGCAAGGTTAGTCCGCCATTACGCAGCGAAGAGGACAGGCAAGCTCTTATCCATGCGCTTAAAGATGGAACAATAGACGCTATCGCTACCGATCATGCGCCACATTCAGCTGCCGACAAGGAATCAGGCTCGCCCGGCTTTTCCGGTTTTGAAACCGCTTTCGCCGCATTAAATACAGAGCTTGTACACGGTATTGACACGACTATCAATTTAAAGCGCCTTTCCTCCCTGTTAAGCGCAAGCCCTGCAAGGCTTTTAGGCTTCGAAAATTCACATAAACATGCTTGCATTCTTCCCGGCTATATAGCAGACCTTGTTATTCTGGACACGGAAGCCGCCTGGATTATAGAACCGGATAAATTTTTCAGCCGCGGGAAAAATTCCCCCTTTACGGGCCATCAATTATACGGAAAAATTTTGTTGACTCTTCACAGGGGAAGGGTTGTATTTCAAAATTATATGGAAAGAAGAATATTTACTTAAAGAAGAATTTGAAGTTAAGCCCGGAGAAATTTTATTTGTAGAATGAAAAAACAAAAGGGTTGGATAAATCCGCAAATATTAATTTGTTAAATGTGCTATACTAATCCCATGTACAATATGGATAAACTTTTCGAGGCGGTGGCTGAAAGGGGCCATGTCTGCGTTGGGCTGGACACCACCCCGGAATACGTTCCCGAAAAAGAGCAGCGCTCCTCTCCTGCCGAAACGGTGCTTAAATACAACAAAGCCATCATCGATGCTACCATTGATATTGCAGTATGTTACAAGCTGCAGATTGCGTATTACGAAGAAATGGGCATCGCTGGCATGGACGCCTACGCACAGACTCTCAGGCATCTTCGCGAACATGGTGCTCTTGTAATCGCCGACATAAAGCGCAGCGACATTGCCGACACCGCCAGCCGTTACGCCAAAGCCCACTTCTCAGGCGACTTTGAAGCGGACTTTGTTACGCTTAACCCCTACCTTGGCATGGACTCCATCGAACCCTGGCTTCAGTGGGCGGACAAAGCGGGCAAGGGCGCTTTCGTGCTTATGCGTACAAGCAACAAGGGTAGGCGCGATTTTGAATGTCTGACTATTAATGATGAGAGCCATTCCCCCAAGCGGCTTTTCGATGCGGTAGGTGACAAGCTTTCAGAGCTGGCCGCTTCCCGCCTCGGCGTTCACGGTTACGGCGCATTTGGCGCGGTTGTTGGCGCGGATCCCCAAACCGAAGATGAGCGCAAAGAAGCGGCGGCCATACGCACCGGACGGCCCAATCTTTTTTTTCTTATTCCCGGTTACGGTGCTCAGGGTGGAGCGGCTTCCGACGCTGCCCTGCTTTTAAGAGAAGGCAACGGCGGCGTAGTAAACGCCTCGCGCTCTATACTCAAAGCATGGCAAAGCTCGCATGGCGGTGGGGAAGCGGACAACTCAATCGCGGCCCAGGCGGCGAGAGCGGCGGCAATTGAGATGAGGGACAGTATTAGGAAAGCAGCCGGAATATGAGCATGATGTAAAATATGAACTAATCAATAGATTTATTTTTGACTATTCCTAATGAGAATCATCAACTGGTATATTAATGTCAGCAAGGTTAGTTTGGTTTGTGTTGGTTCGTGGTTAAAAAATTAATACAAAAGTCCCTATCGCAATAAGCGAACCGCCTATTATTGCCTTAACTGTAAGGGTCTCCCCCAAAACAACAAACGCAAGGATCATGCCGAAAACTACGCTGGACTTGTCTATGGGGATTACCTGCGAAGCCGGGCCCATTTGGAGCGCTCGGTAATAGCAAAGCCAGGAAAGCCCTGTGGCAATGCCGGAAAGAACCAGGAAGACAAGGCTTCGCCGGCTGATTTCCGTTATAGCGCCATGCGCCCTTGTCGCAAACACAATTGCCCAGGCTAAAACCAGAACTACCACGGTACGTATAGCCGTCGCCAGATTGGAGTTAACGTTTTCCACGCCGATTTTTCCAAGAATCGAAGTTAGCGCCGCAAAGAGCGCGGAAAAAAGCGCATAAACAGCCCACATTATTTGCTCCTTTGCAATTCCTGTATTATACTAAAACAAATGAGTAACTATTCAATTATACCACAGCCTGTATCTGTAAAATACCTGGACGGCGAGTTCAAGTGCCAGGGCCTTCCACGGATTGAAAAGGGGGAGCCTTTTCAGAGCGAAGCGCAGATATTTATTGAACAGCTCCGTCAGACCTGGGGCGATGCGGCTTTTGGGGACAAGGGCTTTATCCGCTTTGAGCAAGCCGAAAACCAGCCAGCAGAAAAAAACCAAGCTGCGTTAGAGTCCTATTGCCTGGAAATTCTCCCTGAAGGGATCACGTTGAAAGCCGGAGCGGAAGCCGGAGCTTACCGTGGCCTTCAGGTTCTGCGCCAGCTTTTTCTGTCAGGGTTCGGCAACGGCTCCCTTTCCATATCCTGCGGAAAAATCGAAGACAAGCCACGCTTCCCCTGGCGCGGCTTAATGCTGGACTGTTCCCGCTATTTTTATTCGGTTGAATTTATCAAGAAAATTTTAGACGCGCTTTCGCTACAGCACATCAATTTATTCCACTGGCACCTGAGCGATGATCAGGGCTGGAGGCTTCCGGTCGCTTCCTATCCGCTTCTTACCGAGATCGGTTCCAAAAGGCGGGAGCACCGTTTGAGCGGCCAGTTTTCCGGCGGCTTTTATACCGAAGCGGAAATTAGGGACATAGTTTCCTTTGCCGCCGAACGGCACATCGAGGTAGTGCCGGAGATTGACCTTCCGGGCCACGCCAGCGCGATATTGGCGGCGTATCCCGGCCTGGGTTGTACGGGCGGCCCCTACAGGGTTGAAGACCGTTTCGGCATTTTCGAGGACGTGCTTTGCGCAGGCAACGACGGCATCTTCACACTGGCGGAAGCTGTCTTTGACACCCTTGCCGATCTTTTCCCTTCCAGGTATGTGCATATAGGCGGGGACGAGGTGCTTTTCAACCGATGGGCGGAATGTCCGAAATGCCGAAAGCGGATGGCGGAGCTTGGCCTTGGCGAAGCCGCGCAGCTGCAAAGCTGGATTACATCACGCCTTGCCCGGATGCTTCATAAGCATGGAAAGACTGCCATCGGTTGGGACGAAATCCTGGAAAACACAGAAAAATTTCCGCTCCCCGCCGACGTGATTGTCCAATCATGGCGCGGCAAAGAAGGCGGCAATAAAGCGACCGCCCTTGGGCACCGCGTCATCATGTCGCCGGTAACCAACGGCTGCTACCTGGATTCCAAGGCCATAAACCAGCCAGAAGAAATGGGCAGGCTCAGTATCGGCACCATAGCCCAGGGCTTTAGTTTTGATCCCGTTACAGAAAAAATGGACGAGGCTGCCGCCTCGCTGGTTTTAGGCGGGCAGGGGAACCTTTGGTCAGAAGTTATTTACGCTGGAAAAATCGCCGAGTACATGATCTTCCCGAGGATCTGCGCTATTGCCGAAGCCCTCTGGTCGCAAAGGAAATCAAAGCCAGCGCCGGACCTGGCAGAATTCGCCGGGCGGCTTGCGGTTCATCAAAGCCGGCTTGATAAACTGGGCCTGCTGCAATACCGCGGGCCGCTTGGGTAAAACACATAAAACAATTGCTTTAGCCAGGGAAAAGGCCCTTCACACATTCAGCGACCGCTTCAGCCAAAAGGAGCTGCGCTTCCGATTCCAGGTGGACGCCATCAACAGGGCTGGACTTGATGTGTTTTCCGGCGTCAAGAAAAGCAGCGCCACATTCGGCGGCGCAGGCTTTGTAGAAAAACGGCAGCTTTTTGGCAAGCTCAGCGCTATCCCCAAAAATTTGCTTTAGAGCCGGCGAATCCAAAGTTGGCGGCGGACAAATTATCAGAACCTTGGGAGCTTTATAGTCCGGGCCGAAATCCGACTTTTGAATAGCAACAGCAATATTCTTTACCCCCTGCGCAATGTCGTAGGGAGACGGATTGAACCGTGGCTTAAGATCATTGGTTCCCAACAATACCGCGACCAGGTCTATTGGCCTGTGGCTTTCCAGGATAGGCAGCAACTGGCGCAACCCGTTTTTATCGCCTTCTATCGGATCCTCCCGGCAAGTCGTTCTTCCGCCCAGGCCTTCTTCCACCACCCACCATTCAGGCTCATCGGGGGGAGCGCTCTTGTTAAGTAAGTTTTTAAGCGCCATAGGCCAGCGCGTTTTGTGATCATGGCGGCATTGATTTTTTGGGTCATAACCCCAGGTATTTGAATCGCCGTAGCAAATAATGGTTTTCACTTTAGCCCCTTATTACATTTTAAGATTATTATGCTTTTGCCTGTTTTGCAATACAAAGAAAACTGGTTGTATTTTATTAAGAATTTAGGGAGAATATATTGACAATATTGTTTTTTATATTATTATCTAAATTTGTAATTAAAATCTCGTATGAGATTTTAAAATATATGTCTGCGGAGACTCTAAAACCGCAAAGGAAGCTATAGAATGAAAAGGACAAAATTAGTTTTTAGTTTGTTGGTTTGCCTTTTGACATTGGGTTTAATTTTTGTTTCCTGTAATAGTGAAACAAAAGATAACCCAGTTCCTCATCTCAATGATATTTGCATTATCATTAGTAATTCAAGTAATAATCAGTGGATACCAACGACAACAGTTGCAATAAATGATCCCATGAAAATTGGTATTAAAGGAACTGATTCTGATAGAGATATAAAAACAGTATATTTTAAGATTACAAAAAATACTGGAACTGGTGGACATTCAGAAAGTAGAAATGTTAGTTGGCAGAACAATCCATTTGAAGAATATCCTATAATTGGAAGTTGGTCTCGCAGTCCAGGCGATTATACATTAGAAGTTTGGGTTGTTGATGCAAAGAAAAACGAAAGCAATCACAAGAAAATTAAATTTACTATCACTACTGTCAGATAAACAGACTAAATATAGTGAGGACTAATATTTTCTTTAGTCCTCACTATATTTTAGGTATACCCCGTATCAGCCCATCACAACTTTAACCTCATGCGTCTGCCCGTCGCCCAGTGTTGGCAATACAGTGCCGTCCAAAGGCTTGCCATCCAGCGTTACCGATTTTACGCCTTTCTCCACACCCGCGCTATTGTCCACGGCGATACGGTACACCGCGTTTTGAAAATGGCGAATAATGGAAAAACCCTTCATGCTTGCGGGGATACATGGATCGATTAGCAAGCCATCGAACACAGGGCGCACGCCCAGGATGTACTGCGAAATGCTGACGAAAGTCCACGCGGCGGTTCCGGTGAGCCAGGAATTTTTCGCCTCGCCGAAACGCGGCGCGTCCTTTCCGGCGACCATCTGCGCGTACACATACGGTTCCAGGCGGCGCAGGTCGCTGTCGTCCTCGCGGTAAGCAGGGCAAATTTTCGTGTAGGTTTCAAACGCTCGCGTACCCCGGCCAAGCCTGGTTTCGGCTATCGTAACCCAGGGGTTGTTGTGGCAGAAAATGCCCGCGTTCTCCTTATAGCCCGGTGGGTATGATGAGACTTCGCCCAGCTCAAGGTGGTATTCCTTGTACGCTGGCTGTTGAAGCACAATGCCGTACTTTGTGTCAAGCTTATCTTTTACCGAGTCGAGCGCCTTTAGGGCACGTCCATCATCAAGCCCTATTTCAGCCATCACCGCGAATCCGTTGGATTCGATATATATCTGACCGTCCTCACATTCATGGCTGCCAATTTTGTGACCATACGCATCATAAGCCCGCAGGAACCAGTTCCCGTCCCAGCCGTGTGTTTTTATCGTCTCGGTCATGGCGGCAACTGCCTTGGCTGCGTATGCTGCTTCTTCCGTACGCCCTGTACGGCGGCAGATTTCAATATAGTCGGGGCCGTTAAACACAAAAATCGCCGCGATTAAAACCGATTCCGCGATGCCGCTTTCATAATTGGCTGTGGTCTGGAAAGATTCGCCCGGCGTTTTGGAAAAGCAGTTGAGGTTCAGGCAATCGTTCCAGTCAGCGCGGCCAATCAAGGGCAGCCCGTGCGGACCGGTGTGCTTAACGGTGTAATCGAAGGAACGCTTTAAATGGATAAACAGGCTGTCCGCCAGCTCCTCTTTGTTATCGAAGGGAACTTTCTCGTCGAGAATGCCGAAGTCGCCTGTTTCCTTGATGTACGCCGCCACGCCACAGATCAGCCACAGGGGATCGTCGTTGAAGCCGGAGCCAACCTCGTTGTTGCCGCGCTTGGTTAGCGGCTGGTACTGGTGGTACGCGCTGCCGTCCGGAAACTGCGTAGCCGCGATGTCCAGAATACGGGCGCGGGCGCGTTCCGGCACAAGATGCACAAAGCCCAAAAGGTCCTGGTTTGAATCGCGGAAGCCCATGCCACGTCCGATACCGGATTCAAAATAAGAAGCGCTGCGCGACATATTGAACGTAACCATACACTGGTACTGGTTCCACACTCCCGCCATACGCGCCATGCGCTTGTCCTCGGCTTGTACGTTGAACCGGCTTAAAAGCGCGTCCCAGTAATCCTTTAGCGCGGCAAGCGCCCTGTCCGCCGCTTCTGGGGAACTGTATTTATCAAGCAAAGCGTTAGCTGGCGCTTTATTGATAACGCCGGGACGCTCCCACTTTTGATCGTCCGGGTTCTCGCAGTAACCCAGCACGAACACCAGCGCCTTCGATTCGCCAGGCTTAAGATGCGCTTTGATATGGTGAGAGCCAATCGGCGCCCAACCGGAAGCAACGGAGTTATTCGCCTTTCCGGCAAAAACCGCCTCAGGATGATCGAAGCCGTTGTAAAGGCCCAGGAAGGTTTGCCGATCAGTATCGAAGCCAGCGACAGGGACATTGACCGCCCATAGCGCGTAATGGTTGCGGCGCTCTCGGTACTCGGTTTTATGGTAGATACGCGCCCCGCCTGCTTCTAGCTCGACCTCGCCGATGCTGAAGTTGCGCTGGAAATTCGTCATGTCATCATTGGCGTTCCACAAACAGAACTCGATAAAAGAGAAAACATCTATGTCTTTGTCAGCTTTGGATTCGTTTGCCAGCACAATCTTGTGAATTTCGCAGTTGTCTTTTAGCGGTACAAACGAGGTTTGAGAAAAAGCCAGGCCGTTTCGCGCAGAGGATATTCGCGAATAGCCCATCCCGTGCCGACATTCATAGCGGTCAAGCGTGGACTTCATCGGCATCCAGGAGGGCGTCCAAATATCGCTGCCATCCCGAAGGTAGAAATAACGCCCGCCTGAGTCAGTGGGTACGTTGTTGTAGCGATAGCGCGTCAAACGCAGCAAACGCGCATCGCGGTAGAAACAGTAGCCACCGGATATGTTTGAAAAAAGGCCGTAAAAATCTTCGCTGCCCAGATAGTTAATCCACGGATACGGGGTATCCGGGCGGGTGATTACATACTCGCGGGCATCGTCGTCAAAATAACCATACTGCATAAATTCCTCATATAGTTATTTTTAACCCTTAATCGCGCCAGCGACAACCCCTTTGGTAATCTGTTTTCTGAAGATCATATAAAAAATAATCATTGGCGTCATACCTATAGTCAAGGCAGAGAATTGCTTGCCAAAATCAGAAGCCCGTGCGCCGGAAAATTGATTTATGCCAACTGGCAGGGACTTAAGTTCGGTTTTGGAAACCAGAATGTTTATCAGCATAAACTCATTCCAGGTTCCCGTGACTCCGAGTATTGCCATTGTTACCGCCACCGGAGCCGCTATGGGCATGATAATTTTCCAGAAGATAAGCAAATACTTTGCGCCATCAATGCGGGCGGACTCGATCACGGATTGGGGTATTGATTTGATATATTCGGTACTGAGGTAAACTCCCATTGGAAGACCTATACCTACGTATGGGATAATTACCCCCCATCTCGTATTGTATAGCTCAACCGCACGGATCATTAAATAGAGGGGAACCAAAATTGATTGCAGGGTAAGAAGAATTCCCACAATAAAACTGCCGTGTATTATGGGCGTTATTTTGTTAGGAAGTTTTGCAATGGCAAAACCCGCCATAAAGCTTAATGCAATTTCCAAAACCACAGTAATGGAAGTGTAAAATATACTGTTTATTATCAAAATACCAAACTGCGCATTTTCCCATGATATTGGATAATTTCTGACAAACCAGCGTTGCGGAAAAGCCAGCTTGCTGGTTGTCATATATTCCTGTGTGGTTTTGAAAGACTGGATCACCACCCAAAAAATCGGGTAAATGGCAAGAACCGCGAAAACGACCATTAAAGCATTTATTAGTACGAGGAAAATCGGATTTGTTTTTTTTATATCGCCCATGACTACTCCTTCTGCGCAAAGCGTTTTTCAAAAACACGGGTAACCACTATCAGTATAAAACTGATAATCATCATTACCGTAGAAATGGCATTGGCTACCGGATAATTCGGTGCGCCTCTGAACGCTTTTTCATACATATAAAAGGCAAGGAGGCTTGTTCTGTGGGCCGGACCTCCCTGGGTCATTACATATACAAGATCAAAAGATTTAAGCGAACCTGAGATCGCAAGGATCGCACAGGTAACTATAACGCCGGATAAGGCGGGCAATACAATAAAGCGCAAGGTTTGCATCTCACTTGCGCCATCTATCTTTGAGGCTTCAATAATAGAGGGGTCGATTTTCTGTAAATTCGCCAAAAAAATAATCACATAGGTGCCGGTATACATCCAGAGGATAACCACCAGCACAGGACCCATGGGATTTTTCCCTGCTATATATTCCGCAGCAGGGTTAAATATACGCTGGATTTCCAGCCAGATACTGTTGGCGCTTAAAAAAAATTTATTGAAAAGGATGCCAATAATAACAGGGGAAAAGACGGCGGGCAGGTATATCACGGTTTGGAAAAAATCCGTTTTTTTAACAATTCTCCTCGAAAGTATATAAGCAAGGAAAAAGCCCAGGGGAATTTGCCCAAAAACGGATATGAGCACTATAAAGATATTGTTCGTGAGGGATAAATAAAAATAGTTGTCGATAAATATTGTTTTATAACTCTTTAGCCCCACAAAGGAAAAATCCGTGTTGCCGAAAACTCTGCCACCGGAATAATTGGTTAAACTTAAACCCACAGAAAACACCAGGGGAAAAGCCATTACAAAAAGGTAAATCAGCAAGGCGGGCCCTATAAGGATTACCCGCGAAAGATTTTCTTCGGTTTTAGTGGTAATATCTTTCATGTCCGCCTTGCCCCCAGAAAATTATTAGAGTCTGTCCATAATGTAGACACATTATGGACAGACTACCTTGAATACGCATTTTCATAGCCTTTAGGCGAGAAAATGCAATGTCCGTCCGCAAAGTAACCGACTTTGTGGACGGACACTAACGGTTTGCAAGCCACGCCTCATAGGCTCTCTGGACATCATAGGCAACCTGAGTGGCTGTTTTTGTACCCAGGCCGAGTTCTACAAGTCCGTCATTGATCGGTTCATACACATCGGCATGGAACACATCATCTATAACACAAGTGGCGGTAGAATACTCTTTACCCAGATTTCCCATAGATATTTGCAGCGGCGCAAGGTCTATTTTGCTGTAGTCGATATCAGTGCGCGAAGGAGCTGAAATTCCGCCGGTGGCAAGCATACGCGATTCAATTTCCGCCCCGGACAACCATTTGACTAATCGCCATGCTGCTTCTTCCCTGGCGGAACCGGCGGGGATAGCCGCGCTCATTGCCCAACCAGTGCCCAGAACGGTTGAGTTCGTTTTATTGATCTTCGCGCCGGCTATGTCAGGGAATACCGTGATCTGAATATTCCTTTGCTGGGCAGGGCTAAATAGCGCCTGGCCTGTATCTTCATCTTCAAGAAAATCTCCTACCCTCCAGTCGCCGTCCACGTAGTAAGCGCATTTACGAGTAGAGAACAATCCGGGGCCTTCGCCATAGTCTATGCCCAGGCAGGACTGGGGAAGAACGCCGTCAGCATAGAGCTGCCTGATAAAGTCAAGAGCAGCAACAAAATCCGGGTCAGTAAATTTCGCCTGGCCAAAAAGGATCTTCTGATCCCAGCCCTGCCCACAGAAACGCCCGGCAATCATGGAGAACATACAGCTCTGCATAACCCACGTATCCTTACAGGGCATGATCATAGTGTCATAACCTTTGGCCTTCAGTATCGGTACCTGAGCTTTTAGCTCCGCATAGGTCTTCGCTGGCTGAAGCCCGCAGTCCCTAAGCACATCCAGGTTTACAAACATCGCGTGGGTAGCGGTAAGAGCCTGGGGAATCATGGCAACATAACGCGAAGCCTGCATATTGGGATCCAGTGCCACAGGCAGATATTTATCAACCAGATTGTCTTTTCGGAGAAAAGGCATAAGGTCTTTCAACAGTCTTTTCTCGTGCAGGGGTGTCGAGCGTCCAGCCGGCCAGACAAACAATACGTCGGGAATATTTCCCGATGCGGCATAGGCAGCAGTCTTCTCGTGAAAAGGCTCGTTAAAAAGATCTTCCTTTTCGAGGACAATGCCCTTGTTTTCCTTCAAAAAGGTATCCCACTGCCATTTTTGATCCTTGGCTGCATTGGCTACGGTTAAGTCCGTATAATTCAGTACTGTCAGCTTGATTTTTCTGGAATTATCCTTTTTGCAACCGATAAAAAAAAGCGTGCAGCAGCAGACCAAAATGGCCAATGCGATAAAAACAATTTTTTTCATCTTTCTTCCTCCAAAAAATAAATTTCTTTTGACAAATTATTTTTAGAGTATGGGTAAAATTTATTCCTGCTGCCAAAAAAAATGAGATTATTTTACTTTAAAGCAAACTACTATTGGAAAATAATTCTTCGGCTTATTACAACTGTGCGCCGTTTGATTTCATGACATCCCTGTACCAGTAACCTGAATCTTTTATTATCCGCTGCTGGGTTTTAAAGTTGCAGTGCACAATTCCAAAGCGTTCTGTATAGCCTTTTCCCCACTCAAAGTTGTCCGTAAAGCACCAATGGAAGTAGCCCCGAATATCCACGCCGTCGTCAGCGGCTTTTTTCAGGCAGCGCAGGTAACGGTGAAGAAAATCAATGCGATTGGGATCGTGGACTTTGCCGTCAAGCGAGACAACATCGGTACAGGAAAGTCCGTTTTCGGTGATGTAAATCGGCGTCTTGTAGCGCTCAGCGAAGAAACGCGGCCCCCAGTAAAGCGCTTCCGGGGTTACCGGCCATTTAGCTGCGGTAAAGGCGTAACCGGTTTCTCTGGGCACAGATTCATATCCGCCTTTTCCGTCCGCCCTGATCTGATCGCCGTTGTAGATATTCTGCCCTATAAAGTCCTGAGGCTGCGCGATGGTCTTCATATCGTCCGGGCCTATCTTTGGCATATGTTGGCCGTACTTTTGAAACAGTTCATCGGGGTATTTTCCCAAAAAAATCGGGTCGCTCCAAACGGACGCGCAAAGACTGGCAACGTCATTTACGGCAAAGATGGACTTACGGGCAGCTTCAATGTCTTCGGGGCTGTCCGATACAGGATAATTGGCACCGACTGCGGGAGCATAGCCGATTTTTGTTCCAGGCGAAAGCGAACGCAGGGCCTGAACCGAAAGGCCGTGAGCCAGCAGCACATTATGAACCATCAAAAGAGTATCCCAAATGGGGAAATGTATTCCCGGAGCATGCCAGGTTAAATCGTAGCAAATGCCTATAAAACACTGGGGTTCGTTAAAAGTAAACACAATGGGGAGTTTGCCTTTTAGCCTTTTGACAACAGCTTCGGTATATTTAAGGAACCACTTTGGGCTTTCAGGATTCATCCAACCGCCCTTGCGGAATAGATCGTAGGGGAAATCCCAGTGATACAAGGTAGCGCACGGGGTAATTCCCGCTTCCATAATCGCGTCGGTAAGCCGCTCGTAAAAATCCAGGCCTTTTTCGTTTACCTTTCCATCGCCGTCGGGAATCACCCTGGGCCAGGCGATGGAAAAGCGGTAAGCCTTTACGCCCAGCTCCTTCATGATAGCTATGTCTTCTTTGTAACGGTGGTAATGATCGCAGGCTACGTCCCCACTGGAGTTGTCAGCGATATGCCCCTTCTCTTTGCAGAACATATCCCAAACGCTTGCGCCTCTGCCGTCTTCGTTAGCTGCCCCTTCCACCTGGTAGGACGCTGACGCGACTCCCCAAATAAAGTCATCCCTGAATCCCATAATTGCTCCTTAAAAACTGTCGCTTACGCTGATTATTGATCCTGTGTTATTAAGCAAGGCCTTTAATGTCTGTGCGGTATAGGTATTTTTCAATTCTTTTTTGAAAGCTTTTATTTCTACGCCTTCTTTGCCGGTAATGTCAAAATAGTTATCCGAAAAAACAGGATCTTCTCCCGGTATTTTTATGCGGACAAAACGGCAAAAGGTATTTGCTTTTATGGTAATAGCAAAGCAATCGCCTTTTTCAACTACGTCAACGTTGTATTCAGGCTTTGCAAAAGAAAAATGTTTAGGCGGGACAAACAACACTGTTTCTTTTGAAATCGGCGCTTCATCCGCAATTATCGAAAGCTCCGCAGTTGCATAACATGAACGCTCAAGCTCAACGGTATTCACTAAACTGCGGTAATCGCGGACAAGGATTTCCGAAGCGGCCATTGGCGGCAGCTCCGCATCGATGCTTTCTTCCGACAGTGTGTTAAAACTCCTGTCGCGAAGGTAAAGCTTTATTTTGCCCTTTACCGGTTTAAGTGTGTCGTTGTGAACAAATACCCGTACAGTCTCATTTTCATCGACGAATAACGTTGCGCGTAACGGGGCAAAAAACCGCCGCGCCCCGTAATGCAGCGCCTTCCAGCGGCCAAAGTAATCTATGCTTGCCCATGATAACACAGGCCAGCAGTCGTTGAGCTGCCAGTAAACAGCACCCATGCAACGGCCCCGGTTCCGTCGCCAGTGATCCACTCCGCACTGTATGCTTTCCATCTGCAAAATCTGCGAGATGTAAACAATTGAGGCAAAATCTTTTGGGTAGCGGTAGGTTTCTGAAAGGTAGTAAAGGATTTTTCCGTTTCCGCCGGGGTTACGCTGGTGGGCTTCCATCACCGGCGAAAATAAATTAAAGTCTTCGTCCTTAGCAAAACTCTGTATCGTTTCCAAATCCGGCAGGGATTCAAAACCGAATTCGGAACAATATCGGGTATAGCATTTTCTGTATTCGCTGAAAGGCTTTAGCCCGTGCCAGACATCCCAAAAATGCGCATCCCCACGGTCAGGATCGTAGGGCGCGTCGAAGCTCCCGCCCGAAGACGGCGAAGAAGGCCAATAAAAAGTCTTGGAATCTGTCTTCTTCCAAATCTCAGGAATAAGAGATTCGAAAAGTTTTATATAATCCGCTTTAAGAACCAGGGAGTGTTTTTTAACGTTGTCCCAGAAAGCCCAGCCAATTTCCAGCTCGTTGTTACCGCACCAGAGGCCAAGGCAGGCATGGTGTCGAATACGGATAATGTTCTGGCGTATTTCCTCGGCGACATTGGTGGCAAATTCATCGGTTAACTGATAAACATTGCAGGCAAACATAAAGTCCTGCCAGATCACCAGGCCCAGCTCGTCGCAGGCATCGAAAAAATAGTCATCCGGATAGTAACCGCCGCCCCAAATCCTGATGCTGTTAAAGTTTGCTTTGACGCAGTCTTCAAGAAGGCGCCGCGTGCGCTCTTTGTTAATCCTGGGAAAGACTGAATCTTCCGGAATATAGTTGGCGCCCATGGAAAAAACCTTCACGCCGTTTACCGTAAGTGCAAACTCGTTTCCCCATTGGTCTTCCCCGGTGCTGATCGTCATTGACCTAAGCCCAATACGCCGCTGCCACACATCGAGTATTACTGAAGAACCTGTTTCCCGCAGTTCCACTTCAACGCTGTAAAGAGGCTGCGCTCCCAAGCCATTGGGCCACCACAGCACAGGATTTCCAATGATAAAATCTATTTCAGAAACCGCTGTTACATCCGAAATGCTCTCTATCATTTCAATTATGTAATTATTTTCCGTTTTAATTGGGCTTTTAATACGCAGTAAAAGACTTAATGAGCGGTTCTCTGCCCAAAAACGCTTTAAGTCCGCTGTCTCCGCCTGTATTCTGGCTTGCAATACTACAGTTACGTCGGCGGAATGTTCCTGCGTGATGTACACATCGCTCAGACGGGCAACGCTCCAGCCTTCCAGGTAGATGCTCCGCCAGATTCCCGCGTCCGGAAGGTGAGGCCCCCAATCCCAGCCAAACTGGCAGTGGGTTTTGCGGAGGTAATTTGAGCCTGCCATTGAGCCTGTAGCGACATATTCCACATGGCCGTTTTTAAAGGCATCCGCGATAAAAGCGTTAGGAGAAAACAGAACTATACGAAGAGAGTTTTCACCGGGTTTAAGAAGCGCTTTGACATTAAAGCGCCAACTGCGGTGCATATTGTTTACTTTGGCAACGCTTTTATCATTGATAAAAATTTCCCCAAGGGTATCAATTCCAAGGCAGACCAGCTCAACTACATCTTCTGCCAGGAGGTCGGCGCTTACTGAAAAAGTACGTGAATATTCAAAGTCATTGTTAAAAAGCGGAGTAATTTGTTTTTCGTTTTCGCCGTAGTACGGATCGGGGACAATGCCCGCTTTAACCCACGTGTCCAAAACAGAGCCGGGAACTTCGGCGTTTACTGGGCTATCGTTTTTTTGATTGAGAGTTTTTAATCGCCAGGAGCCATCCAGATCAAATCGGACCATCAGGCTTTAACCGCACCAGCGGAAACGCCCTTCGTTATCTGTTTTCTGAAAATGACATAAAAGATGATCATCGGCATCATACCGATAACCAGGGCGGCAAACTGCTTACCATAATCCGTGGCCAAAGAGCCGGCAAACTGCCTCATTCCAATGGGTATAGATTTAAAGTTGTCGGAAGAAACCAGGATATTGATGAGCATGAACTCGTTCCAGGTTCCGGTAATGTTCAGGATAGCAACGGTTGTAGCTACCGGCACTGCCATAGGCAAAATAATAACCCTGAAAATATACAGATACTTGGCGCCGTCAATACGGGCGGACTCAACTACCTCAGTAGGTATAGCTTTGATGTATTCGGTAGCAAGGTAGACCGCTGTAGGAAGCCCAATGCCAATATAGGGGATGAGTACCCCCAGCCTCGAATCAATCAACCCTATTCCCCTGATTAAAATAAAAAGAGGAATCATAATACATTGTAGGGTTATGAGTATTCCTATAATAAAACTGCTATGAAGGACAGGCGTAATTTTCGACGGAAGTTTGGCAAAGGCAAAGCCCGCCATAAAGCTAAGTATAATTATGGCAATCACCGTTATAGCTGTATAGAATATGCTGTTAAAAATAAGTATAGAGAAATTCGGAGTGCTATTGATCCATGCAAGGGGATAATTTTTATAGAACCAAATTTTTGGTAAAGCAAGCTTGCTGTTAAGCATATACTCCTGCGTTGTTTTGAAAGAGCTCATTATTACCCAGAAGATGGGATAAACCGCAAGAATCGTAAACAAAACCACCAGGGCATACATGAAAAAAAGGGCAACAGGATTTAGTTTACGTATATCCGCCATATTATTCTCCTGAAGAAAGGTGTTTTTCCGCGAATCTGGTCAATCCAATAAGTATAAAACAAATAATCACCATTATTGTTGAAATGGCGTTGGCTACAGGATAATTTGGCGCGCCGCGGAAGGCTTTATCGAACATATAGATGGAGAGGACACTGGTAGTGTAAGCCGGCCCCCCTTCCGTCATGATATAGATAAGGTCGAAAGATTTAAGCGAGCCGGAAATTGCCAGGATCGCGCAGGTAACAATTACGCCGGAAAGGGCAGGAAAAACAACATAACGCAGGGTCTGCATTTCGCTTGCCCCATCTATCATGGCGGCCTCAATTACTTCGTTGTTAATTTTCTGCAAATTTGCCAGAAAGATGATCATATAAATCCCTGTATACATCCAGAGAATTACTGACAGAATCATAGTCATGTAATTTTTACCGGGTATAAATTCAGCGGCAGGATTAAAGTAGCGCTGTATTTCAAGTAAAACACTGTTGGCATTCATGAAAAATCTTTTAAAAAGAATACCGATGATTACGGCGGCGATTACATTGGGCAGGTATATCATGGCCTGGAAAAAATCTGCTCCCTTGATATGGCCCCGGAACAGTATATAGGCGAGGAAAAAGCCAAGGGGTATCTGCCCTAAAACAGATATAAGCACTATATAGATATTGTTTCTAAGGGCCATAAAGAAATAATGGTCCTTAAAAATATCCACATACGCCCTTATACCCCCAAAACCGAGGTTATTGCCGCCGAAAATTTTTCCCCCGCGGTATGTTGAAAAACTCAACATTATGGAAGAAACTGCGGGGAAAGCCATGACAAAAAGATAAAGAAACAGGGCGGGAGCTACCAGAATAATATAGGCCATCCTTTCTTCTTTCTTAGCCAAACTATCTTTAGCGTAACTATGTTTCATAATCCCGTCCTGTCTCCTGTTTTGGTTACTTATCTGGTAGACTTACCACTGGCTTTCAAAGTGTCAAAAGCCCTCTGAACATCAGCGGCTACCTGCTGGGGTGTCCTTGTTCCCATCGCGATTTCAATCAGCCCGGTGTTAATGGGGAGATATACTGGATCCGCGAATACTCCGTCAATAACAGATGTAGCGGTTGTGAAGGTGTTTCCAAGCGCTGCGATTGCTTTCTGTATTGGCTCGAGTTTCATTGCATTGAAGTCAAGATCAACCCTGGAGGGGGTGGGGGTTCCGCCAGTCTCGGTTCTTCTCTGAGAAACTTCTTTTCCGGT
>Ga0268262_10000443_pt1 | contig 55093 bp, 48 predicted proteins | sample TergutNc150P3_FD_190354 | JGI IMG/M metagenome (GOLD analysis project Ga0268262, IMG submission 190354) | Nasutitermes corniger P3 segment gut microbial community from laboratory colony in Florida, USA - Nc150 P3 (SPAdes) (version 2) | ecosystem: Host-associated > Arthropoda: Insects >... | reverse complement strand
AAAACGTCATCCGGTGGAAACTCATTTATCCATTCCGGAGCAGAGACATGTCCGGCTTTAGCCGACGATCCGCATGCCGCCAAGGCAAGACTAAAAGACAAAACCAAAAGAATCAAGCAAATTTTTTTCATTTTAAAAACTCCTTGTGTTTTTTAAAAGGCATACGCCTTTTTTGTGTAATAAACCGCAAACTGCGATTTGGTTAAAATATATTAATCTTTACCTCCTTCCTTTTTCTTTCATAACAGGCGTTCCATGTTTTCAAAGCTAATACCCATATTCTTTTTCAAAACTAATACCGGCGCCTATTGAGAAGCTCTGTTTATCGGGCATAATATACCTGTAAGAACCATATATATACGGACTAAACGTATCACGGTTGCCAAATTCAATTTTATTTGTGGCTCGCAGCAATAGACCCGCTTCAAATAAAATATTATTTTCCCATTGAGGAGCAGGACACCATTCCTGACTACTGCTGCGCTGACCATCACTTGAATAAAGCAGATATTGTAATCGCCACCCTTTAACGGATTCTATACCAACACCGACAGGTAAAAATAATATTTTCGGAATAATTGTAAAATTATAACCCAGTACCCAATCAATAATTTCATATCTTTGAACGGTATATGGATATGTATTGTAATCAGGTATAGTATAACTATAATCTTTACTATTATTTAATGAATCATCAGTCTTTTTATATTTATCCCAATCCGGCAGCGCAAAACCTAATGACGTATAAATACCATAAAAACCAAGAGAAAAACCGAGTGGTACATCAGGTGAAAAAGTATAACCAAAAATAGTAAGCGCGTTATAAATAGTATAACCTTCAAATATAGTACCGCTTGCTGACCATGTTTTTATTGTTTTTTGCGATTTAGGCGGAGCGGGCGTAAGCGCGGTTAAAAGAGCGTCTTTTTTTATATCCAGTGAGTTGCTATATTCCAATACTCCTGTTTCAACGGATATTACTCTTGTTCTGAAACGGTATGTATTGCCAATCACAACAAATGAACCGGATAAAACCAATTGAGCGCCTACCAATTTACCTATATTTTGCGCGGATTCATCACTAACCTCTCCGGTCATTTGAAACTTTTGTTCCTGTCTGACTACATCAAGTTTTTGTCTTTCCACTACCGTCAATGAACCGTTTCTGACAATGGCGTTGTTCAATTCATCTATTACATAAGATGATAATTTTACCCAATCAGAAGAAAAATTTAGCACGGCAATTTTATATTGTGTGAATGAGAAATTTATATTGGATATTCTGCCGCCGTTTATCCGCTGTCCTAATTCTGATGCGGTTATTTTAATTGCTTCATCAAGCGTCATTGACTGGGGAAATACATTTACAGACAATAATGTCAACAGCATACAAACAATAACACTTTTTCTCATTAAAACTCCTTGAGTTTTGTAAAAGGCATACGCCTTTTTTGTGTAATAAATCGCAAATTGCGATTTTTTTAAGTTTTATATTAATTATTACCACCTTAATTAATAAACCTCAAAATCAAAGATTTTAATGGTAGACGCTCCGGTTCCGCCCATGTCATGTTGTCTTTCAATTGATATTCCTGTTAAATTATTCTTATTAAATGTGACTTTCTTTCCCCAATCAGGTTGTTTTAAGTTACGATAAGGAATATCAACGATGGTAACTCTTCCATTTTGTGTTGATATTGTTGTTCTATGAAAAGCGCTATCAGTAACATTACTTGTCGCAAAATTGACCATCCATTTTTTTCCATCGCCTAATACTTTGAAACGTACTCCATCGGCGTTCTTTAATTTCTGGTTAATAGACACATTATACAACATAGCGCCCGCCCATCTTGGGCTTCCTGAAGCAAGATTTGTCATAATTGTCAAAACATCCCTTTCCCGTCCGTCAATTTGTTCTTTGCCAATACTTATTTCTGAATAAGATTTATTATCATAATTTTCTTTCCATCCGGCAGTTGATGAAATAACATCATTTGAACTTGACGTTGAACTTGCTTGCGCGGCAGGAGCCGGTGTCGCAGTTGTTGTAGTTGTCGTACTTGGAGACGCCACAGTAACCCTTAATAGTTCTCCCGCTATTTCTCTCATTAAGTTTTTATTTAATCCGTCGGTAATGTCCTGATACTCGCGATCCGCGCCGCTAATTACGTCACCTCTTTCAAGATTAATTATTTGAGAACCAAACAGATTAGACTTTCCCAAACTCATAACATTGCTGGATAAAATAAAATCTATTTTTTTACTTGTACCCAAACTCACCGCGCTGGATGTCTGTCCAGAACGTTGGAATTGATGTTCCTTTAAGACATCATCAACAGAACTATTTCGCGGAAATACGGCGTATTTACCCAGACTGACAATTTCTGTCGCTAAAACCTGAGCCAGAACCATTGCGTCATTAGCGTTTACATTTCTAGGTACGGTAAAAGAAGGAACCGCAAGAGCGGGTAAATTGTTATAATTCTTCCGGCTGCTTTCCGCCAAACGCTGGGCTAATCCGGGAAGAAGTCCCCTTATTTCTTCAATTGAGCGGTATGTTTGATACACACCGGCAATTTGTTGAACTTCGGTAACATCAATAATTGATATAAGCACCAGGTTTTGATCGCCTAATTTAGCAATATAACCGGATACTACAAGATCAGCGGTATTTAACTTACCAATTTCACTGATAGCGTCAGAGTTAATAAGCCCCGACTGCCGCTGGTATTGCTGTTCTCCCATAATCCTGTCAATAGCGCTATTCCGTGGTTGTACGGTAAAAGCGTCCAATAACGCCCTTTGGTTTGAAAGTAGAATTGAAATCGTTTCACCGTCCTGGCCTTGTCCCCCTGAAAACGGAAGAATTGCAAGCCTTTTCTTTGTCTGCGCTTCCAGTGAAGGCAAAGCTAAAAATATTAAAATAGCGGTAATAAAAAATAAAATTCTTGTTTTCATGAAATTCTCCTTTATAAGCTTATTGCTGCGCGATTATTCCGGGCAGGGATTGGAAAAATGCCTTATCGTTACGAATAATTTCTCCACCTTTGCGGACAAGATATTCCAAATTTAATTCACTGAATGTATGGCGATCTGATTGTTTTAAAACGCGGCTTCCCTTACGTAAAGCGACGGTAAGATCAGCAGACAACATATTAGTACGCTGATTAATCCGGAAAGTTATAAGTAAATTGTAGTCAGCGCCTGGAGGAGCGTCATCAGGTAAGACTATTTCTACAGGTACATTGTATTGATCCATACCTCGTTGTATATCCTGAACAAGAGCGTCTTGATCATTAATTTCCAAAGCGGTCCCGGCAAACCGGGCGACTACCGTAAGTACAGGCATTGTTGTATTAATTATTGAAGTATCTAACTTTATATTATTGACCGCGTATTGGGACTGTACGCGTGTCGTTTCCACATGAACCACGCGAATATTTAAACTATATAAATCTCCGCGTGATGTTATTGAACCGGTAATAACCAATTCCGCCCCTAGTTGTTTACCAATTGACGTGGCGGTCGCGTCGCTTACATTTCCGGACATCTGGTAAGTTTGCTCCGCTTCCAAAGCGCGGAGGGTTTTACCGCGTTCAACAACCGTAAGGTGGTTTTGAGCGACTATTGTCGCTGAAAGGTTATCGGTAACATATTCTGAAAGTCCGTCGGATTTAGCCTCTACTTTTAAAATAGCAACTCTGGCTCCCCGTGGAAGCTGGTTTTTGAATTGATAAGCGCAGTTATCCAATGCTTGATCAAGACTTATCGTAGTTTGACTATATGTGTAAATTGTACATACAGAAACGAAAATAAAAATAAAACTTAGCTTTTTCATAAAAATTCCCTCACTTAATTTATTTTTAAAAGCACTGCCTGGCAGTGCCTGACATACAATGTTTACGACTTTTGCTTTACCTTGAAAAATTATCATAATAAGTGGTTTCTTTAGTGACCATATCAACACTCTGACGATTAGTTAAAAAGAAAGGAGCTGTTCCAACTTGCAGTTCTTTACCATTTGCGGAAATTGAATAACTAACAGTACAAGAACCTTGTTCTTCATATTTTTTACTTACTGTACCTTTAACAAGAGATTGTTCGTCAATGGTACGTATTCCAGATATTGTATAATTCAAAGTCAGAGAACTATTTGTATAACTGTATGTACCTTTTGCCGCTCCTTCAATAGTTGTAGTGGTACTATAAATCAATCCATACTTATTAATATGTCTTAAAAAATATTGAGAGCAAATGAAAGTTCCGTCATTATTGAATTCTATAACACGGCCATTTCCTCTCCATATTCCAATCAAGAGACTTGGGCTTTCTAACAATTTAACAATATCTTTCGCCAATGAAGGTAACACCACATCAATGAATTCATCCAAATCCTTATATGTTTTACGCGCTGTTGATAGCATTTCACCGGACTCTACATCCAGCAAAGACGTATTTAAAATATTTGTATTGCCCAGTTTCATCATGGATCCTGTAACGACAGCTTTAGCCCCTAAAGCTATACCTAATTGCCTTATTTCTGTTTGTGCAACCAATCCGCCGCGTTGAAAACTATGTTCTTTTAAAATTGATTCCCATTGACTGCGGGTAAGTACCCTGATTTTTCCTGTCTCACGAAGAATCCCGGCGAATAATTCTGTAATACTTTTAAGTTCATCCTCATTTCCGGAATAACCGCTTCCTGCGGAAAAATCGGTAACTGCGACCAATAGCTGTTGTGAATAAGCAATAAATACAAAATTAAGAAAAACAATACATAAAAATAGCTTTTTCATACCCAAATTACTCCTAATAAATAAGTGACTGTAACCTATATATCATAATAAACAACTATCAATATTGGACTAATGTGTCAATATTGATACTACTATACATTATCAAAATTGGATTGTCAAGTGTCAATATCAATATACCATTAAAAAAATAAGGAGAATTGCCATAAAACCGAAGCCTTTGAGGGCATTTTTATCTGCCAATATCAAAGCCAGAAGGGAAGCGCTTAATATAAGCCAGGAAAGACTGGCTGAACTGGCGGATGTTTCTGTTCAGATGATCAGGAGAATTGAAGGGCGCAGAACGTGGGTAAGCGATAAAATGCTGCAAAATTTAGCCGAAGTTCTGGGAGTCGCGGCTTTTCAATTATTGGTACCTTCAAGCAATGAAAAAACATCCGAAAATTACGGACTGGTTTCCAGCCTTCTTAAAAACTTAAAACAAAATATTCAAGATGATATAAACAACCGATTTGACGGCATTAAAACAACCGGTTAAAAATTGTTCGGGGTAATCAAGAATGATTACTTAACATATTTTTTCCATTATTCCTTGTTATTTATAATGAATAGACTTATTCCACCTATTTTTGTATGCTAAGGCTTGTGAAGTACGAGCTTGATGAATCCGGTATACCTGAAATCAGAGAAACCGAAGAAGAAAAACAACTTACTATTACTGCGTTGAAGAAAAAATATATTATTATTGCAAAAAATCAGTTTATTCGTAACCCGCCAATGACAGTGTTGAATAAAGATACTAACTGGCCGATAGCACTATCCAACCGTGTCATTTCTGAATGGCGTATTAAGTCCAGAACACGGGAACGCATTTTGTCTATTCAGTTGTTGGATACAATGATTGAAGGGGCAAAATTCATCAAAACCATAAAAGATACAAAAAACACTGAAGGTATTGAAAGCGTTAGTTACTTTGAAAACATCTGTAAGATTAATGGCAAACCATTCAAAATCAATATAACGGTAAAAAAGCAGAAAATATTAGATAGGCGGTTCGCATATTATTATTCAGCTACAAAGTTTGGAATTAAATAAAAAACCGCATCCGATGGGTAAAATGCGCTGGCCCTTATTGGGGAACACGCGGCCTCAACAGATACGGTTTTTGGCTACCGCCTGCTATTAATATCGCATAATTAGTATGGTTTGTCAAGAAAATTTTAAAAAAGAATTTTGACTGCAGAATACAGGAAATGTAAGGCATCCCTAGGAGTTTCACGGAGTTTTGGTACGAAAATCCCCTCTTCCTCCGTGTAACTCCGTGTCCTCCGTGGTTTTTCTTAACTTATGGACACCTCCGTCGTTTTAGTTATATTTCTTAATATTAATTGTCCACCTGTAAAGGCTTTTCACTTTTTGCAAGTTGGGCGTCCAACATCTGGAGCGCCTGTTGTGATTTAAATTGCGCGTAAGCCGCTTCTTCACTTTTCAATATACCGGCTATCTGGCTTTTAGCGTCGGATTTTTTCATTTCCACCAAATACCACCATGTGCCGTCTGGAGACTGCCATCGTTTAATTGGCCTTGCGCCGGAAACATCAATATTGGTAATTTGACGGCTGACATCTTCCTGCAGGGAAGTATTAGCCTGATTCCTCGCATTACCGGCATCAAGGTTATAATCCGTGAACATCGCCTGCACTTTGGTATTAAGCTGACGCGCTATAGAGACCCTTGCGCGTGCTTCCGCCGTAGTCATTGACATTGATTGTGATGATTGTCTTGCAATCCCGATTCCCCAGAAAACGTCATCCGGTGGAAACTCATTTATCCATTCCGGAGCAGAGACATGTCCGGCTTTAGTTGAAACTTGAGCCGAAGATCCGCATGCAGCCAAGGCAAAACCAAAAAACAAAACCAAAAGAATCAAGCAAATTTTTTTCATTTTAAAAACTCCTTGTGTTTTTTAAAAGGCATACGCCTTTTTTGTGTAATAAACCGCAAACTGCGATTTGTAAAAAATTATTTTATTTTTTTACCTCCTTATATCGTAATCAACGAAGAATAAGTATTGTTACTCCAATTGTTGTGAGAGCTACACCAGAATACATTATTATCGACCCAGCGAGCTCTTGAGAGGAGCCACTTGGTGCTGCTCCATTAATAAAAGGACCAGCGACTAGCGCGGGAACACCTACAACAACACACACCCAAGGTATAACATCACTTAAGAATCTACCAATATCATAAAAAACATTTCCAGCTCCTTCGAAAAATATTTCAGGGCGAGAAATAAAACCAACGCCAATAGAATGAGTATAAGTGTCCTTATACCATGTGCCGCGATATTTTATGTCAAAACCTAATCCATCAAACCAAAAAAGCATCCCTGTATCGAAAGCTGGAGTAACCCAATTGTTTATCAGCCCGTTAAGACTGCCAAAATAACCTAACTCAAGTATTCCATCACCGTATAATTTTATTGTGTTATTAAACGGAAGTACTAAACCGGCCATAGGCGAAGCAGAACCATAAAACTCATTGTTAAAACTTCCAAATTTAGTTTCTAATCCTAAAGAAAAAAATGGAAAAGGCGATACATGTCCTCCAACAAGAAAAGAACCGCCACCGCCAATCAAATCATCACTAAATTGAACATCACCTGAAATTATTTCCAAATAATTTCTATTCGCAGAATTTGTTATATTATTCCAAGATGATTTAGGTGGAGAAGTTTTAGTTATAAACGGTTTAATATCTTTTTCTCTTATATTTACATTCTCTTGTGCTAAAATGATTCCTTTCTCAACAGTTATGGCTCTTGCCTCCATACGATACATTTTTCCAAATGGCTTTACTGAACCAAATATTACAACCTGTGCCCCAACAAATTTACCTATGCTTTGAGCGGTATTATCATCTACTTCTGATGACATGTTAAATTTAAGTTCTTTTCTTGCCCTGTCAAGATTTTGTCTGTCAACAAGTACGAGCTTCATATTTCTTAAAAAATATTTTGTTAAATCACTTACAATATATTGTGAAAGAGCCTTTGATGAACAATCAAAATCCAGAATGGCTACCTTAATAGTATTTGAAGTAAAATCAAATACTTCAGGTATATTCCTTAAAATGATTTGTTCAATAATCCTATCTGCCACTTCTTTAATTGCATTATCAAGCGTCATTGATTGGGGAAATACTTTTACGGATAATAATGTCAACAGCACGCTAATAAAAATCTTTTTCTTCATTTTGCCCATAAATAACCAGCCTTCTGATTACTCCTTCATAAGTACTAATGTTATTAGTTTTATCAAAACATAACTATTTGTCAATATATAAGCCAAATAAATACAATATTTTACTATTTGTCAATTGGTATTATAACTAGGAAATGGGTAAAGTAAATAAAACATGACTATTAGTGTGGTAAATGACTGATTTAAGAAAGGTGCTTGCTTTCAATATGAAATTGCACCGTAAAAAGCTGGGTCTCTCGCAGGCAAAACTGGCAGAATTAGTTAATGTTTCCGACAATTACATTGCTTTAATAGAAATCGGCAGACGTTTTCCTTCTTTAACTACCCTTGAACAACTGGCTTCCGCCATGAATATTGATATTCTTGAGCTTTTTTCTATAAAACCCATTGAATTATCCAAGAAAAAAGAGCTAAAAGACACAATTCTAGCGGATATTGATCAAATTCTGAGCTTGAAGCTCCTTAATGAGAACAAATAAGGATTTTTACCACGAACCACACGAAAACCACGAACTTTTACTCCGAAATCTTGTCGTTGTTCGTGTTGGTTCGTGGTAAAAATTCTTTTTCCCAATTCGCGCTTAAAACTTCATGCCCTTAAATCTTTGCGAACGATATCGAAGCGTTTCATTTTTTCGGAATTTCAATACCTGTACATTGGCAATCCGCTGTTCGGGGGACGGGTGGGTGGAATATAAACCGCCTTTTGCCGAACTCTTGGCGCTCTGTAAAACTTTAAGCATTTCCAAAAGAGCGCCCGGATCGTAGCCCGCCTTTGCAAGAAGGACTACCGCTTCAAGATCGGCTTCAAATTCCTGGGTTTGCGAATAACCGCTTCTCATAAGAACGTCTACGGTTGTCGTTATGGAATCACGAAAAGCGGTGGCGCGCGCGGCGGCTGTGTTTTTGCTTGCGGCGGTGCTAGACGCCCAATCCGCTATGGAGGACAGTTCGTTTTCAAGCTTAAAAGAATTGATAATTTGAATTCCGTGCCTTAACATAATATGCGCAAGTTCATGGGCAATTACCGCCGCCAGCATATCTTCGGAAGACGCGGATTCAACCAATCTTCTGGTGACAAATATATGTCCGCCGGGAGTGGCAAAAGCGTTAAATTCCCTGCTGTCAAGAATCATTACAAAGTAACCATTATATGGGGTCGGATAATCAGAGTTGACCACAAGCGTCTGACAGATATTATTTATATACTGAACCGCTTCCGCATTATTATACAGTTTATAGGTTTTAAGTATATTCGCGGCTACCGCGCGGCCAAGATAATAGGCGTCAAGGGGGGAAAAACCATCGTCAATTTCCTCGCTTGTCTGGGAAAAAACCATGCCGCCGAAACAAAGAACAATCACAAAAAAAATAAATAATCTTTTCATATAAATAATATATATCCTTTTAAAAGAAATTCAAGCGTTTTTGCCTTAAATCTTCTTTCTGGCGGGCTTAACCTTGCTTAACTCCCTTACGGCAAGGATAAGTTCCTTGTCTTTGGCAATTTCACTGATTAAAGCCGGAAGACGGTACGTCCAGTTAAAATCATTAACGGTACCGGGCACGTTTATCCTTTCATCCTGCGGATCCGCGGAGTACCAATTATTGGAAAGGTGCAGCAGATCCTGTATCTGGAAAACACGGAAACGCGAACGGGCCTCGGCGGTTTTTGAAAGTATTATTTTTGCCGTTCCCGGGTTGTAAACTTTCGGCAAAGAGGGAACGCCGATAAAGCCCGAATACTGCCCCTGATCCGCTTCCGTTTCCCACCACTGCCTGACCGTTGAACTGTCATGAACCGCCGGAGTGCAAACGCTTAATTGGGGATAATTTTCAAAAGGAATATAGGGCTGGCCGCTTTTATCCCATTCGCGGACCCACCGCGTTACGCGCAGACCAAAAATCTTAAGCTTGGAAAGCGTCTTGGGAACACAGGCGGGAACGGCGCCAAGGTCTTCGGCGCACGGAAGCATTGAGGACGACTGCGCCAATACCGAAAGCAGTTTCATTCCCTGCTGCATCCATGATTTTTCCGCCTTTTTCTGGCGTTTCTCCAATAAAACTTCCAGAGCTGATTTTTCTTCCTGCGAAAAAGTGGCGTATGCCTTCGCATTCTTGTGATACCATGTGGGAGAAAACTTTCCTTTTTTATATTCGATAAATACCCTGTTTTTCCATTCCGTCAGCAGGAAATTACGGGTTGCGGGATGAAGATCCAAAGCATCAATGTCTTTTTCTCCCGCAATTTTCTTTTTAAACAGCCATAGCTCTTCATTATTTATCCGCACAAGCGCCCTGGAAAAAATCCTGTCAGCCGCGGCTTTTATATCGGCATCCGTAAAAAGGCTGCCCCAGTTATTGCGCAACGCCTGCAGAAGTTCGTCAGTGCGGATATGCGGCTGGGATACCCAGCGAATTCTGCCTTTGTCAAATCCCAGTTTTCTAAGATCGCCAGTAGTAATAGGCGGATATGGCACATAACGCCCGAGAGATGAGGAATAATCCCTGTGGGAACTTGCCCAGATGCGGAAAAATCCCAGAACATGGTCTATTCTGTAAGCCTTGTAATATTTTTCGGCTGTGGCAAGCCGTCTTTTCCACCACGCGTAATTGTCTGTTTCCTGAGCTTCCCAGTTGTAAATTGGGAAACCCCAGTTCTGTCCGTCGGGACTGTACATATCGGGCGGCGCGCCGGCTGAAAGTTCCTGAATAAATATTTCAGGATGTGCCCATGCGTCACAACTGTCTTCGTTAATTAAAATGGGCAAATCCCCTTCAAGAACGATACCCGCGTCGGCAATCGCTTTTGCGGCTTTGGAAAATTGGGTATCCAGCGCCTGCTGCAGCCATACCCAGAAAATATGTTCTTCGCGCAGGGATTTTTCATTCCACAATTTTTCTATATCGGCGGCGGTCACTGAAACGTGCTCATTCCAGTTTTTCCATGATTTTTGATCGTTTTTATCTTTAAGCCTTCTGTATACGGCATATTCTTTTACCCATGAATTCCGTTCAACCCACGATGATAATGCGCCGTTGCCTGCGTTTTTTACGATATGCGCTTTGTTGGCGTTGTATATTTCACGGCATATTTCCAGTTTTTCTTTTAAAATTTTATAATGGGAAAAACGTTTGTTTTTTTCAAAATTCTCCCTTGCTTTTTTAATGCGTCTTTTTAATAAATCCTCCACTGATGCATATTCATCAAGTTCTTCAATACGCAGATAAAGGGGATGAAGGCCAAAGGCCGTCAGGCTTGAATACGGAGAAGGTTCAAAACCGGTATCGTTCACAGGCAAAAGCTGGATAAGTCCAAGCCTCATCTTTTTACAAAGAGCGGCAAAATCAATTAAATCGGAGAATTCGCCAACTCCCAAGCCCTTTTTTGACCGTAAAGCTCCAACCGGAACAGCCACTCCCAGCAGCCGTTTATTAACAGCCTGTTTTTCCATAATTATCCCCCCTTTATAGGATTTGATTAATTATAACGCTTTTTTAATTAATGGTAAACAGTTCTCATTGCCAAAATGCGAAATTTTCTATATTATTATATCAAGGAGATTAAAATGAAAAACACGGATAATTCGACATACTTTTTTACGTCCGAATCAGTCGGAGAGGGGCACCCGGATAAGCTCTGCGATCAAATATCTGACGCTATTCTTGACGCGTGCCTTAAAGAAGACCCTGAAAGCAGGGTGGGGTGTGAGACGTTCGCGTCCGCATCCCTTGTGCTTATTGGCGGGGAAATTACGACAAAAACGTATGTCGATTTCCATCATTTGGTACGGGAAATAGCCAGGGACATAGGTTACACCGACCCGACCTTCGGGCTTGACTGCAATTCCATGGCTGTTCTTGACATGATTCACAATCAATCTCCTGACATATCACAGGGCGTTTCAGGCACCGGCCTTAAAAAATTTAAAGGGCAGCAGGGAGCCGGAGATCAGGGAATGATGTTCGGTTACGCGTGCAACGAGACAAAAGAACTTATGCCCTTGCCGATAATGCTTGCCCACAAAATACTTCTTAACGCCTCCAAACTGCGTAAAAATAAAGCCATTAAATGGCTGCGTCCTGACTCAAAAAGCCAAGTGACGGTAGAATACGAAGGCTTTAAACCCGTGCGCATTGACACGGTCGTAGTTTCTCATCAGCATGATCCTGATATTGCTTATAAGGAAATAGAAGAAACTGTAATAGAAAAAATCATCAATCCCGTACTTGAACCCACGGGATTACTGGATAAAAAAACAAAATACTTTATAAACCCCACGGGGCGGTTTGTAATCGGCGGCCCGTTCGGAGACACGGGGCTTACAGGGCGCAAAATTATTGTTGATACTTACGGCGGCATGGGACGGCACGGCGGAGGCGCTTTCTCCGGCAAAGACCCGACAAAAGTTGACCGCTCGGCGGCTTATGCGGCGCGTTATATCGCCAAAAATATTGTCGCCGCCAAACTTGCAGACCGCTGTGAAATCCAGCTTGCGTACGCAATTGGAGTGCCGTTCCCTGTTTCGGTAATGGTGGACACATTCGGAACCGCAAAGGCGGACGAAAAAAGCATCGGGAAAGCCGTGGAGAAAGTTTTCGATTTAAGTCCCGCGGGAATTATCAAATCGCTTGACTTGCGCCGCCCGATTTATCTAAAGACCGCTTCTTACGGTCATTTTGGCCGCGCTGAATTCCCGTGGGAAAAAACGGACAAAGTAGAAGAACTGAAGAAAGCAATAAATTAATATTTGTTATTTGTTATTTATTATTTGCTATTTCTCTAAGGGAGGGGGAATGCACATTGACACTGGCAAGGCGCGGCGCTTTTGTATAAATTTGTTTGGGGCCTATGGGTTTTCCAAAGATGAAAGCGAGATTATAAGCGACGTTATCCTCCGCGCCGACCTTTACGGAATTGAGTCCCACGGCATTCACAGGCTTATGCGCTACCACGATGAAATAACTTCGGGACAGGTGGACGTAAGCACAAAAATTGACATTGTTCACGAAACGGGAATTTCCGCCTGCCTGGAAGCGAACAAGGCGATGGGGCAGCTTGTGGGAGTGCAGGCCATGAATATGGCGGTTGAAAAAGCGCTAAAAAACGGCTGCGGCATGGTAACGGTCCGCAATTCCAACCACTACGGCATCGCGAGTTACTACACCGACATGGCGGCGGCGCGGGATTTAATCGGAGTCTGCATGACAAATACCGAGGCAATCTGCGTTCCCACCTTCGGCTGTGAAGCCATGACCGGGACAAACGCCATCGCCCTTGCGATGCCCGCCGAGCCTTATAATTTTTCCTATGACGCGTCAACGACGGTAGTCCCCCGCGGAACGCTTGAAGTGTACAGAAAAAACGGGGCGCCGCTCCCGGAACATTGGGCGCTTGACGCATACGGCAGGCCATGCACTGACGCCGCCGTTGTAGTTGACAATATAATCGCCAAAGCGGGAGGCGGCATCACTCCGCTTGGGGGAATGGGAACGCTGAACGGCGGGCATAAGGGTTACGGTCTTAGCATTATTGTAGACCTTTTCTCCGCCGTAATTTCAAGCGGGCTTACGTCGAATTACGTGAATAGAAAACCCGCTCACACGGGCATTTGTCATTATTTTATGGCTATTGATTACGGGATTTTCGGCGATAAAACTTCTATAAAAGCCAATATGTCAAAATTTTTACAGGAACTGCGCGACAGCAAAAAAGCTGAAGGACAGAACCGCATTTATACGCATGGGGAAAGGGCGGCGCAGTTAATGGCGCAACGCAAAAACGGCACTATTCCCGTGAACGAAAAAACTCTGGAAGAAATGAAAAAGATCGCCAGTTCCCTCAAGCTTCCAGAACAAGCCCTTCTTTAGCGACAACTATTTTTGGAGACGTACTATTCGCGTAACTCTTTTCAATCTGCTCCAGTTCGCCGTCCTTGCGCGAAGGTTCATGGTGGAAAAAAACAAGTGTTTTTATATCAATGCCGGCTGTGACTTCTATCGCCTGTTCGTAGGTGCAATGCCCCCAGCCTTTATGAGCCGCATATTCTTCCTGTTTGTATTGGGCGTCATGAATTAAAATATCCGCCCCGTTTATAAATTCCTTTACTTTTTCATTTTCTTCGGCGGTAAGAAACAGTTCGTGATCAAAAATAGTCACTACCGATTTGCCCTTATAACTAATCCTGTAACCGAAACATGGAAGCGAATGATTAAGGAATTTACTGCTTACTGTAAGCCCATCGCCAAGATCGACGGTAGTTTCTTTTATCTGCTGATATTTAATTTTAGCGGCAAGCCTGTCAGGCTGCACCGGCCAGTACTGGGATGAAAGTTGATTTTCTATGGCTGATTTAAGATCAATGCTTTCTAATGTCGCCGGCCCTATTATACTTAATTCAGTGCCGCCGGAATAAATAGGGCTGAACATTGGAAACCCCATTACATGATCCCAATGGGTATGTGAAAGAAGAATATCGGCTTTTATCTTGCCTTTGCTTTTTAATTCGTTTTCTATAAGCCAGTCGCCCAAGGTATGAACTCCGGAGCCGAGATCTACGATAACAAGGCGTTCATCGGCGCGTATTTCAATACAGGATGTGTTTCCGCCATAAATTACCGTATTTGGCCCTGGAACCGGAATTGAACCTCTGACGCCCCAAAAACGAACTGTAAGCATATTTAAATTATATTATATTCTCATAAATATATCAATATATCTATCTAAGTGGGGGAAGATGTATGCCTTAAGATTCAAAAGAATTTTAACCACGAACCACACGAACACCACGAACTTTTACTCCGAGGCTTATTGTTGTTCGTATCAGGTACTGTTGCGTGACCGTGGTTTTTTAGCTTCTTGTACTGTTCCCTTTTTTTTCTCTCTTTTAATAGTATGGCGAAATTTCATTACTGCAAAGTTTATCTCAAGAGTAGTTTCTGTTCCGGATACAGGCAAATCGGCGGCAACCAATTCAGAGAAAATATCTCCGCTTTTTTGCATAAGCGATTGTTGTTCCGGCTTTTCCTTAGCCTCCGCCAGCTTTGCGATTGTATGCGACAATTCACGCAATTTGGTAAAAACCTCAATAATGGCAATAGTCGCCGCCGTTGCTTGCGGGCTTTTCAGTATTGTGGCAAGCATATACAGACCTTTTTCCGTAAAAGCCTTTGGTTGCGCTGTAGAGTGTTTCAAGTTTCTGAACCGGTCAAAATTTTTGACCAGTTCGGTCCTGTCGGCTTCGATAATATAACCGGAGGGAAACTTTTCAAGATTGTTCTTTACGGCTTGATTTACCTCTTTTGTTAACACGCCGTAGATACTTGCCACATCGCTGTCAATTAAAACATTCTGCCCTTTGACTGTTACAATAGTTTTTTCTATACCTGAAAAATCTATTGCCCCTACTTGTTTTTTCATATTTTTTCTCCTGAAAAAAGAAATTTCAATGTTGCATACGCAACACCTATATATGGCGTGAAGTATGCGTTTTGCTTGACTGTTTGAGAAAAAATTTTTACTTTTTTTTGATGGAAAACGAAGAATTTAACCACGAACAACACGAACCAACATGAACGGAGAAAAAGATAAGTTGTTTTTTAAGGAAGACTAGCCATGTTTTAAATAAGATGAGTTACTTTTTTGAAGATTTAAACCAAAAAACGCCGAATTTGGATGACAGACACAATTGCGTTACCTTTACCGGACTGTTGTAAGAAAAAACCCCATCTCATCCCTTCGTGTTCTTTGTTCCTTTGTGCTCTGTGTGTGAAAATCTTGGCGAATTAATTATTTTAACCCCGTAAGCGGGCGGGCGGTAACTTCTACTGAAAAGTCCCCTATATTGCGTTTTCCTCCCGCCAGATCATAGGCGGCGACACTGAAGTAATAAAGCGTTCCATTCTTTAGCCCGTCAATATTAATATTAGTCGCTATTCCAACATCTATGGGCGAGGGTCCTAATTTAGAGTCATTGCCAAAATAGTCTCCGCGGACGGCGCTGTAATAGACAAGGTACCCTGCCGTGTTTGTACTGGTGCTTTGTTTCCAGCGAAGCTGAACGCAGCCGTCCTTGGCAACGGCGGTCAAATTGCGGGGCGGCAGGGGGGCTTCTCCCTGTAAAAAAACAATGTTCATCTGTTCAAGATAGGGGCTGCTCTCACCGTCCGCAGACGGGTAAAAATCCACCGCTATTTGCACATAACGTCCGCGCACGCCAGATATGTCAGCGCCGGGCGTAAAAATTACCCAAGGGACGCGATCCAGGGAATATGGGTTCTCGCCCGCGCGGACAAAGAAGTTCATTTCCGCGTCGTCAGAAAACCTAAACCTTCCGTTTTCGCGGAATTCATTTTGCAGGGCGGTTCCCCTGATGCTTGTTCTGCCTCCGCAGGCGTTAATCCTGACAACGCCGCTTGAAACTGTTCCCAGGTCAACGGGTTTTGTTTCGATCCTTCCGCCGCCAGAGGCGTATCTTTGAATTGAAGAACGTCCCGCGCATACGCTGTGAATTTTAAATTCATCAATAAATCCGGAAAAACGTCCGCCAAGCAAGAACCTGCCGTTGTCGCCAACGACGGGTATATGAACTTCGCTGTTTTCGCGGCTGGTAATTGTCGCATAGACAATTGATTCGCCTCTTCCGTCTACAATATATTCCAGCATTCCCGTCGAGGCGTCAAAGCGGACAAGATGGTGGCTCCATGTTTTGGGAACAATAGGCGTTAAACTTGTAAAGTCAATATTGATTTGTTTTGAACCATTTACCGGAGTAAAAAAGTTTACAAACGACCATTTCAACTTATTTTTGGAAACTGAACAATCAATCCTCTGCGCTTTACTGCCCGGCATTATTGAAGTCCATGACAATACCTGTTCGCCGTTTTCCATATTTAACGGATACATCCAGAATTCAATGGTAAAATCTTTAATGCGGCTGCCGGGCGCAAAAAGCGCGTTACGGCTCTCCGGCTGAATAACGATTGGAGTGGAATCCGGGTCATATCCGTAGCGTCCAAACAACGCCGCGCCCGCCCCCGCTCTGGCAAGAACGCGGTCTACAGACTCAACTTCAGGCGGGACAACAAGTTTATAATTGCCTGCGCCGTCCCTAAAAAGGTCAGGCGTTCTTTCATCGAATGAAACTGACAAATCAAGTGCGCTTTCCGTTAAAGCGGAAAAATTTCCCCAAACGCCGGACGCCGCCTGATACCCTGCCGCGGACGTAACCGCTATAGATGAAGAAAGCAGCAATACGGGATGCGGTCTGATTGAACCGGCTTCGGTAACCCCCATCCTGTACTCCGCCGCCTTCCATGTCGCTCCCGCGCCAAGAGGAATTGTTTTTTCCCCGACGGCGTAGACACTACCGCAAACAAACAGGAAGATGTATACTATCTGTGTGATAAAAAGTGATTTTTTCATGGTTTTCCTATTCCTTATCGGCATAAATTGATATGAATAATCAGGTAAATTCAGAAAATTATATGGAAAAATTAAAAGCCGCCGCCCTTGACGCTCCGACTGAGCCGGGTGTCTATATAATGAAGGATATCGACGGGGAAATTATCTATGTCGGCAAGGCAAAATCGCTTAAAAACAGGCTAAAGTCATATTTTTCAGGGGAGAAGGACATAAAAACGGCTACCCTGCTCCGCCGTATCAATTCATTCGAGACCATTATCGTCCAGAGCGAGTACGAGGCACTTCTGCTGGAAAATACCCTGATCAAGCAACATTCGCCAAAATACAATATCAATTTAAAAGACGGCAAAACGTATCCCGTTATTCGCATAACGCATGAGGATTTTCCGCGCGTTTTTCGCACGCGTAGAATAATACAGGATAAGAGCCTGTATTTCGGGCCGTTTGCCGACATACAGAGCGTTAATACGATGATGGAATTAATCGACAAACTTTTTCCGCTTCGTAAGTGTAAGACGATTAAGAAAAACGGTCCGTGCATGTACTACCACATAGGGCGCTGTATGGCTCCATGTTGCGGAAAAATAAGCGTTAAAGATTATTCGCTCCATGTGGAACGCGTGCAAAAATTACTGTCAGGTGAAACCGAAGCGTTAATTATCGATCTTACCTTAAAAATGCACGAGGCCGCCGGAGATACGCGATTCGAGCAAGCCGCGCAAATAAGGAATACGATCAGGGCGATTGAAAAGCTTGCGGGAGAAGATAGTTCCGTGGAAGATCTAAACCCCGAAGACAGGGACTACATCGCATGGGCGGCGAGCGGGGTACTTGCCACCTTTACGGTCTTTTCCATGCGCGGCGGCAAAATGACGGGCCGCGACCTTTACCGTACGCGTTCCGCCGCGGATGAATGGGAGTCGTTGGAGATTTTTATTACTTCTTATTATGATAATTCACATCATCCGCCCGCAAAAATTTATATTCAAAATTTCCTCTCGCAGAGGCGCAGAGGCGCAGAGGGGGAAGAAGAGAAAAGAGAAGAGGGGAACAGCGATTCTGCGTTGGGTGGCGAAGGGACAATGATTATTTGCGGGAAAAATTTGGAATTAGTACAAAATTGGTTTAAGGAGAAATTCGGGGATGAGCCGCAACTACTCTCTCCCGCTGAAAAACATCATTCCGCTATTATGGCGATGGCAAGGCAGAACGCCGAGGAAGATTTGCGGAAAAGACTGAAGGAAAGAGGCGCGGGGCCCGCCATCGATGAATTGACGCGAGTGTTGGGTTTGAAATCCAGACCGGAGCGGATTGAAGGGTTTGATATCGCACAGTTAGACGGGAAACATCCCGTCGCCTCGTTAATTTCATTTAAGAACGGGATTCCCGATCGTAAAAATTACCGTTATTTCAAACTGCGCACGGTGATTGGAATAGTAGACGACTTCGCCGCCATGCGAGAGGTTGTCAGGCGGCGTTATTCGCGCCTTATCCGTGAAGGAAAAGAACTTCCCGATTTAATACTTGTAGACGGCGGTATCGGGCAGGTGAACGCCGCCAAAGGAGTGTTAGATGAATTAGGCGCGGATTGCGGCCTTGTCGGGCTTGCCAAGCGCGAGGAAGAACTATGGCTTCCTTCGGCGAAAGAACCGCTTGTTTTATCAAGACAATCGGAAGCGTTAAAAGTTTTACAGCATGTTCGCGACGAATGCCACCGCTTCGCGACAGGCTTTAATCAACGTCTTAGATCTAAAGACCTTTTCTTCCCGATATTGGAATCGGTGGAAGGAGTCGGCTCCAAACGCGCGGCGGCAATTATGAAAGCCTATGAATCAATCGCGAATATCGCCGCCGCCGATATTAAGGAAATAGCGGAACGCTGTCGTATTAGCGAAAATACCGCTCGTGCGGTACGCGCCGTGGCAAAGTTAAATAACAAATAAAAAATAATAAAATAAAGATAAAATTATTTTCCTCTTCCTTTTTTATGTATTATTTTTTCTATTTTATAGTATAATATTTAGTAATGAAAAAAAGCAGGGCATATCGGCGCACGCAACGTCAGCGGGTCATTTGCAGAAAAGTTCGTATCTTAAGAAAATACGGCGGTGAAAAGTACGTAAACGGCTGGTCCGCGGGAGGAAAGAAACTAGGGCGTTTCGCGAAAGGCAAAATACATTGTTCATGCCCGATGTGCAGAAGAAAATCTTACGATGAGCTTTCTCATACCGATAGAAAAAAACTTATAGACGCGCAACAGCAAATTGATGAGGTGTAAAAAACATAGCGAATAAAAAAGCGATAATAGTAAAAACCGAATAAGAGACAAAAATGACGGAAACGGGCGAACGGCTTGTTCACCGATAAATATAAATCCTACGACAAAGAATACTGATGTTTTTATCCATTATTTTATAATTAAACCCACGTATAACCTTCGGACAATATCCCCTAACCCTTTCTTTGCTCTCTGTGTGAGAAATCTCCGTTATTCAAACTTCATATTGAAAAAACTTGAGAATTCATATATATTAGTCAATACATGTTACACATAGGCATTGACGTAGGTTCAACGACGGTAAAGGCCGTCGTGATCCAGAGCGGAACAAAAGAGATACTTTATTCCAAATATGAGCGGCATAACGCCTGCCAAAGCGAAAAGGTTTACGCTTTTTTACAGGAAATTTTTACGGTTTTTCCCAACAACCAATTCAAGATCGCCTTATGCGGTTCCGGTGGAAGAATAATCGCCGATATGATACACGCGCCGTTCGTCCAGGAAGTGGTCGCCAATTCGATAGCGGTGCGGACTTTTTACCCGCAGGCAAGAGTGGCGATAGAACTAGGCGGACAGGACGCAAAAATCGTTTTCTTTTTCCATGATAAGGCCACAAACCGCCTTATAGCCGGCGATATGCGGATGAACGGAAGTTGCGCCGGAGGAACGGGGGCGTTTATTGACGAAGTAGCGTCTCTTTTGCGTACCCCCGTGGAAAAATTCAACGCTCTAGCGGCGGAAGGCACCCAGGTTTATGACATCTCAGGCCGTTGCGGGGTTTTCGCTAAAACCGACATTCAACCGCTGTTAAATCAGGGCGGTATGGTGAAAGATATCGCGCTCTCCACCTTTCACGCGATAGCGAAACAGACAATAGGCGGCCTAGCGCAAGGGCTTGAAATTAAGCCGCCGGTCGTCTTTGAAGGCGGACCTTTCACTTTCAATCCCACATTAATAGACGTATTCGCGCAGAGGTTCGGGCTTTCCGATTCCGACATTATCGTGCCGCCGAAGGCCGAGTTGTTTATCGCTTACGGAGTGGCGCTTTCAATAAACGAAATGTTCTCCGATCACGATAAAATTTTCAGTCCGCAGGCGGCGCTTACGTCCCTTTCGATGTACCGTGAAATTGTTACGGGAAATACGGCGACGCAAAATTTAAATTATTTCAATACTGATGCGGAACGCGAGGAATTTATAGCGCGGCATAAAATTCAATCCATTAACAGAGATATAGTTAATAAAAAAAACGGAGAAACGCTTCGTGTTTATATCGGCATTGACGCGGGTTCCACTACGACCAAGTTTGTGCTGTTAGATGAAGATGAAAATGTAGTCGATTGTTTTTACAGTCCGAACAAAGGCGAGCCGCTTAAGGTTATTAAAAAAGCAATGCTGGATATGTACGAAAAATACCGTAACGCGGGCGTTAATATTGAAGTTATCGCCCTTGGAACCACCGGTTACGGGGAACTGCTTTTTGACAAGGCGCTAGGAGCCGACTTCCACACGGTAGAAACCGTAGCCCATGCGGCTGCGGCGCAAAAATATATTCCCGGCGTAAGTTTTATCCTGGACATCGGCGGACAGGATATGAAGGCGATTACTATTTCCAACGGCATTGTTACAAACATTACCGTTAACGAGGCCTGCTCATCGGGATGCGGTTCGTTTCTTGAAACATTCGCCGAAACCTTGCACATCCCCGTCGATAAAATAGCCGAGGCCGCGTTTAACGCGAAAAATCCCGCACGTTTAGGCAGTCGCTGTACCGTATTTATGAACAGCACTATTATCACCGAACAAAAAAACGGCAAGCAGGCCGACGACATTATGGCGGGACTTTGCCGTTCAATAGTCGAGAATGTATTTACAAAAGTTGTGCGCATATCAAATACGGCCCAGCTTGGGGAAAAAATAGTAGTACAGGGCGGCACTCTAAAAAATGACGCGGTACTGCGTTCATTGGAACAGTACCTCGGCAAATCCGTCGTACGCGCCCCGTATCCGGGTGAAATGGGCGCTATCGGAATCGCCCTTTTAACAAAAAGAGAAATCGCCGAACACGGTTACACTTCACCTCACGGCACGAGCGACCGTTCGCGTTTTATCGGATTTGAAGAGCTTAAAAAATTTGATTACACGCAGGAAGCCAATATGATCTGCCCCTTCTGCGGCAATAATTGCAACCGTACTTTGGTGCGTTTTTACAACGGTCTTACATGGGTCACGGGCAACCGCTGCGAGCGCGGGGAACTCGTAGGCGATCCTAAGGATACGGCGTTACGTGAAGAAGCGGATAAACTGACTAAAATCATGAAATCCGTTCCCGACATGGTTAAAATGAGGGACGAACTCCTTTTTAAGGATTATCCTTTTAATCAAATCTTACCGTCAAAAGACATAACCATCGGCATTCCCCGCGTATTGGATTTCTGGCGGAACATGCCTTTCTGGAAAGTATTTTGGGGCGCTTTGGGATTTAAGGTTAAAATATCGAGGAAAAGCACGCGGCAACTGTTCGAGAAGGGCATTCAATATGTCGCCTCCGATACGGTCTGTTTCCCCGCGAAATTGGTTCACGGACACATAGAGGACTTAATAGAAAAAAAAGTTGACAGGATTTTCTTTCCACAGATTAACAGACTGCCGCCGGATAACCCCAATGAGCGTTTAAGCACTTTTACATGCCCCGTATTGAAAGGTTATCCGCTTTCCGTAAGATTTTCGAATAATCCGCAGGAAAAACACAACATTCCGTATGATACTCCTATTTGCCACTGGTTTTCAAAAAGAGATCAAAATTTACAGCTCTGCCTTTATATGAAGGAAACGTTTAACATACCGGAAAAAGCCGTTATGGCGGCAATCAAACAGGGAGAAAAGGCCCTTAAAATTTTTAACGATACTTTAATGGAAAACGGCAGGAAAATAATCGAAGACGTTGAGCGTAAAGGCGAATTTGCCGTAGTTGTCGCCGGGCGGTATTATCAATATGACGAGCATATTAACCATAATCTGTCGCGGTATTTCACAAGTATCGGGATACCCGTATTGACGCTTGATTCCCTTCCCAATCTTAAAAAAGTGTCATTGGAAAGATCCCGTATTGAAACAACAAACAATAACCATGCCCACCTGCTTTCCGGAGCCATTATCGCAGCGAAACATCCCTCGCTGGAATATGTTGATATTTTCAGTTTCGGCTGCGGGCATGACGCGGTTTACGCCGATGAAATTATCCGCATTATGAATGAAATTTCAGGCAAATCGCCGTTAATTTTAAAAATGGACGAAAGCGACATTCCGGGCCCGTTACGCATAAGAGTGCGTTCATTTATTGAGACCGTTATAACGCGCCGGAAACAAGTGACACATAACGCTATTCCGCTGGGCGACCCGTATCCTGTAAAGATTAACAAAAACTACAAGGAAAAAACAATCCTTATCCCGAACGCCAGCAGGGCTTTCTGCCATATTTTATCGGCTTCCCTTATTAAAGACGGCTGTCGCGCGGAACCTTTGCCGATGGGCGGCGCACAGGCTATCGCGATGGGAAAAAAATACGTGCATAACGATATTTGTCTGCCCGCGCAGGTTATAATAGGAGAGGCTATCCTCGCGCTTAAAAGCGGAAAGTACGACCCCGACTATACCGCGGTGGGAACCCCGAAAGTGTTATGCGACTGCCGGCTTGCCAATTATATGCCGCTTACAAGAAAAGCGCTTGACGAAGCCGGATTCCCACAGGTGCCGATTTTCACTACCGACATGAATGATTTAAAAAACGCGCACCCGGGCAAGAAGGTTTCTCCTCTAACTTACGCCATTTTTATTTGGGGTATAATCCAGTCGGACGCTCTTGAATATTTAAGGCGCAAAATACGCCCTTACGAACTGGTAAAAGGAGAAACCGATAAAATCGTAGAAAACGCGTTTTTGGAAATTGCCGACGGTATCGCGAAGGACGGCATTCCCGGAGCGATTAAACAGTTTAAAAAGGCGATAAAGCAGTTGTGTAACGTCCGTTATGACCGATCAAAAATAAAGGAACAGGTGTTTGTACTGGGGGAATATCTTCTTACCTTCCATCCCGGATCAAATCAGGAAGTGGAAAAATATCTGGAAAAAAACGGGATGGAAGTAATCCTACCCAGAATGAACAGTATTTACCGCCATCTTTTCCTTAAACACACCGTTTCCGCGATAAAGGATTTTAAAGTAAAACATCCGTTATACGACACATTGTACGCGATATTTGGAAATAAATTTATGGAATTTGCCGTAAAACAAACGGACAAAATCGCGAAAGCCCATCCTCTGTACGAGCCTGACGTGACTTTGGAAGAATTGGCAAAATTAAGCGATCACATAATGCATCATTCGATTCTTTCGGGAGAATCATTCCTTATCGCGGGAGATATTCTTCATTACGCCGCGAAGGGGATAAAATCGTTTATTATACTACAGCCGTTCGGCTGTCTCCCGAATCATATCTGCGGACGCGGGGTAATTAAGAAAATTAAAGAGGATTACCCCACTATTCAAATTCTGCCTCTTGATTACGAGCCTGACGTAAGTTTCGCGAATATAGAAAACCGTTTGCAAATGTTAATAATGAACACCCGCAGTCTGCTTAAGGCGTCTTAAAATGAAAGGAATCCATATCCCAAATGAAAAAATTCAAAGAATCATATATGTCGCGTTGCTTTCTATAGCGGGCGCGTTAATAGTTTTTCTGTTAATCGGCACAATCGTCGGGCTTATTCGTTCGCGTAACGCGGAGCCTGTTTTTGTAATCGGGAGATCCGCCAAAGCCGAGTCGGGAAAGGATGACGATATCCGTATTTATTCGGGATTGGAACGGCTTAGAATTCCCCTGTTAAATTCATCTACTTTGCTTCTTTCCGTCGCCTTCCCCTACTCCGCCAAAGACATCGCGTTTACCGAAGAACTTGCCGCTAAAATCAACGATTTTAAAAACATAACGACGGAATATTTTTCGTCTCTTCCGGCAGAAAATGCCGATCAAATAGATGAAGACGCGGCTAAGCGGGAAATACTGCGGCGTTTTAACTCCAATCTGCGGCTTGGACGCATTGACGCGCTTTATATCAGCGATATGAAGGTATTTGAAAGTATAAAACAATGATCGCAACTTTCACCATTTTTTCGTGTCATAATTATAGACGAATGAGAAGTTATATTTTACAATAGTACTTTGGAGTTTAATATGAATGGAACATCCGCCGCCGCTCAAGTAATTATCGCGATAATTCCCATTGTTGGAATTGTTATGGGTTCGGTAGTTATTTTTTTCTATTTGTTGTGGAATTACAGACGAAGGGCATTATTGATTAAGGCGGGGCAATACGCGAAACCGGATTTTAACCTGCTTACATTCAGCTTGTTGTCAGGCCTTCTTTTAAGCAGTGTCGGCATATCGTTAACTGTATTTTTATCAATAGCGGTTGAAAAGGCGTCATACGGCCTATTGGGCGGGATCATTCCCCTGTCTATGGGTATAGGACTTTTGATCTTCTATGTGATAAAGCGGAATGAAAAGCGTAATGGCTGATGAATCTGAAATAAGCGATCGGTTAATCGTCAGCCAAATTGTTTCGGGACAGAAAGATTTGTTCCGCCTATTAGTACGGCAGCACGAAAAAGCCGTCTATGGAATGGGAATGAGCTTCTTTCGTAATTCGGATGACGCTTCGGATTTCGCCCAGGAGGTTTTTCTAAAGGCGTACCGGAGTCTTCCCCGTTTTGAAGGAAGAAGCCGGTTCTCCACATGGCTTTATAAAATCGCCTATAATACGGCGTTAAACGAGGTGAACAGGAGAAAGGAATACCACAGCCTTGCGGAAGAAGACGCTGAAAAACTTACAAACGGCGGGGAAACCCCGGAGCGGATAACGCTCCGCAACGCGGCAAGAGAGGCCGTTAGAGCCGCGATAGAGGAGTTACCCGAGCGTTTTAGAATTTGCATCGATCTGTTTTTCTTTTATGACCGTTCGTATCAGGAGATTGAGGCGATAACGGGTATTCCCGTTAACACGATAAAATCCCACGTGTTTAGGGCGAAGATATTGTTGAGGGATAAATTAGACGGGTTATCGGAAAACTGATAACATTAAGAGGAGCGCGGCATGAATTGTTCAAAAATTTTAGATTTGTATTATGAGTCACAAGAGGGCGGAGAGTGTTCCATGCCGCTTTTAAGCCAGATACAGGTATGGGCGCATATTATTTTGTGTCCTTCTTGCGCCGAAAAAATAGAACGTTATAAGGCCGCGAGAACTTTATTAAAAGAAGATTTTTTTCCGTCTTCCGTCGATCTTGAAGAGACAATAATGGCAAGAATAGAAGCCGAGCAGGCTGATGAAGCGCGCGACATCGCCGGCGGTTTTTCGACGCAAAGCTGGGTAATCGCGGGTCTTGTTATTTTAATATCGCTCGCTACCGCGTTCTTTGGACTTGATTTTCAAAGTCTGGCGTTGGAATCGGGAATGTCATTCATGCTGCCCGTAGGCATTACAATCGGCATTGTTCTTACCACTTACGGCGCGTTTTTTATCGGCAGTCACCTGAAGGAATTATCTGAACGCTTTGGTTTGTAGGCAGTTAACGTTACTATTTTCTTTTTGTTTATTATTCTCCGTATCCTGCGCCCGGCAGGTCACAACCCGCACGGATTTCGCGCTTGGAACGGTCTGTACAATCACTCTTTTTGAAAAAGGACGGACAGGCGTTTGCGATGAAATTTTTTCCAGAATACGCGAGATAGAAAATCTTATGAGCGTGAATATCTCTTCCTCCGATGTCAGCCGTATAAACGCCGCCGCGGGAATTGAGCCGGTACAGGTACAGGAAGACACGTTTAAGGTGATTGAACGCGCCGTTTATTTCGCGGAATTAAGCGGCGGCGACTTTGATCCCGCGGTGGGGCCTATTGTTTCCCTATGGGGGATTGGCGGCAAACCGCGCGTCCCAAGTCGGGAGGAAATTAACGAAGCTCTACCTTTAATAAATTGGCGTAACATTAAGCTGGACGAGCGGTTAAAAAGCGTATTTCTGACACGGCGCGGCATGGCTCTTGATTTGGGGGGCATCGCCAAAGGTTACGCCGCGGATGAAGCGGTAAAAATAATTAGATTGCGTGAAATAAGCGTCGCTAAAATTGATCTAGGCGGTAATATTTTCATGCTTGGTACGCGGTCAGACGGGAAACCCTGGAAAGTAGGCATTCAGAATCCGGACGGAAGACGGGGTTCAATTATCGGCGTTTTAAGTATACCGGAAAAAACAATCGTAACTTCCGGCGTTTATGAGCGGAACTTTAAAGAAGACGGCGTATTTTATCATCATCTTCTATCCGTAACAACCGGCTATCCCGTGAACAACGGACTTGTATCGGTAACGATAATAGCGGATGTCTCCATGGACGCTGACGCTCTTTCTACCGCGGTATTCGTTTCAGGTTATGAAAAAGGAATATCCGTTTTAAAAAATTACGGGAACGCGCGGGCGGTTTTTGTTTTTGAAGACAAGAGCGTAATCGCCGCGCCCGGTATTGATTTTACGCTTAAAGATAAAAAATATAGTATGGCAGCCATGAAAGAATAACAACCAACGCTAAAATAACAAACCCTACGGGCCTGGTTTTAATTATTTTCTCGTCAGGCGCGGGAAGAGTTATTCCGCTTAATTCCAACATCAGATTATCAATTTCCGCAAGAACATTATTTTTTGGAATGCTGTATTTCTTATTCATTATGGCGGAAAATATATGCAAGGATTCGCAGAGCAATTCGCCAAAGGCTCCGGGAATTTTTAAATCGCGCCTTATAGCCAGTTTTGACAGCATTACAAACGACTGTAAGGTAAAAGCCCTATGGACTCCCGCCTGTAACGCGCCGGACGTTATTTTTATTACTCCAAAAGAAAATAAAACGCGCCCATAGGGAATAATAAGGTTAAATACTATAATAAACATTATTACGGGAAACGTTATTAAAAAATTGATCTTTTTTCCCGAAAGTAAAACCAAAATACAAAAAAACACAAATTGAAAACACCGGTATTCCGTGCTGGGAATAAATAACAGGGCCGGCATAATTAACAAACCCGCGATAAACAGCGCTTTCGCGCTAAAAATATTTTCGTAAAACTCAAGTCTGCTCATAATTTTCTCTCATTAATTTGATACCATTTTGAAACGCGGGTAAAGGCCTCGCAAAAAACCCCCAGCGCGATTCCGGTAATAAGACCGGTTAGTAAAAATGGCGGCGCGATATAGCGGATATTTCCTTTAAAGATAAAAAAATGGGCGAGCGCCAACTGCGAAATATTTGAAATAACGGCTCCCGCCGTTCCGACCCCTATAAATGTTATGTGCTTTTTTCCAAACAATCGGCGCAGGGCAAACATAAGGGCGGCCGACAAAAACGTCCCTACAAGCGAAAATAAAAAAATATACGAAAATAAAGTTCCCGTAATCAACGCCTGCCCTATAATTTTTACGCAAACCAATAATAAAAAAGCGGAAAAAGGAAAAATATCCAGAGCGAGCATAAGCGGCATATGGGCAAGCCCGATACGCATGAAAGGCAGGGGCTTCGGTATCATATATTCAATAGCGGAAAGAAACAGGCACAAAGCGCCTAACAGGGCGAGGTTTTTTCTACCAGGAAATTCCGTCAATGTCATCCTCGCTCCCGTTTACAATTACAAAAACATTATTTGGAAGACAAGCCGCCCACTCTCCATGTCTGGAAAGGGAACCTACGGCTATACAAGTATGATTATCACATGGCGAGGACTCCACCCACGCGCAATTTCCGCGAATGCGGACGGTCGTGTCTCCAATCGGTCCCGCCACTACGATCGTAGCGTCGGCTTCAATGGGATAAACCCATTCCCCTTCCTGTCCTTGAATCAATACCTGGGCTTTTCCCTGCGGCCTCATATACGCCATATACGCGGTAAAAAACGTCAAACCCGCCACCGCCAGGATTATGATAATATCAAATATTTTAACCCTAATCTTCATAATGATAATATAATAAAAAAAATCATTTTTTATAATGCTTTTTATCGGTCTTTTTACATATTAGCGTCTTTTTCCCTTTACTCTTTTTAACAAAATAGCTACATTATTTCTATGAAAAAGATTTCTCTGACGGGCATAAAACCCACGGGCGATTTGCATATCGGCAACTATTTCGGCGCGATAAAACCCGCGCTGGAGCTTGCCAAAGAATACGACGCTCGTTATTTTATAGCCGATTATCACGCTCTTAACACGATGAAAAATCCTAAGGAACTCAATACCACGATAAGGGAAGTAGCCGCGGGCTGGCTCGCATCCGGTCTTGATCCTGATAAAGTAATTTTCTACAGGCAGAGTTCAATCCCCGAAGTTTTTGAACTTACGACAATGCTCATGGCGTTCACGTCCAAGGGACTGATGAACCGCGCCCACGCGTACAAGGACGCAGTCGATAAAAACAATAAAAAAGGCGACGATACCGACGCGGGAATTAACATGGGATTGTTTACATACCCCGTGCTTATGGCGGCTGACATTATTCTTTTCGATTCCGACATAGTTCCCGTAGGTAAGGATCAATTACAACATATCGAGATGGCGCAGGATATAGCGCAATCCGTAAACGCAAATTACGGGCAACAGGTTTTAAAAGTACCGCAGGCCGGAATTCAGGAAGATGTCGCCGTAGTGCCGGGACTTGACGGGCGAAAAATGAGCAAGAGCTACGGTAACGTTATCCCTCTTTTCGCGCCGGAAAAAATCCTGCGCAAAACAATCATGAGGATAACTACAAATTCCCAAACCGTAGAAGAGCCGAAAAATCCCGATGAAAGCCAGATTTTCCAACTCTACAAATTATTCGCCGACGCGTCAGAGCAGACTTCTCTCGCCGACCGCTACCGCGCGGGGGGCATGGGCTGGGGGGACGCGAAAGAGGAACTGTTCCGCGCGGTAAACCGTTGTCTTTCCCCCATACGCGGTAAATTTGACGCTATCATGGCGGACATTCCGTTACTCGATAAAATTTTGGCGCAGGGGGCGGAAAAAGCGCGTCCTATCGCCGCAGCTACGGTTAAACGTTTTAGAAAAGCGGCAGGAGTGGATTGATGGGCATTATTTCTTGTATAGGAAGCGGAAACATGGGTTTCGCTTTAATGAGCGCCGCCAAAGGAGCGGACATTTACATTACGGACGCTGATTTGGAAAAAGCGAAATCCTGCGCGGCGGACTTGGGGGCGAAAGTTTTAAACACTAACATTGAAGCCGTGGAAAAAGGAGACATTATTTTTCTCGCCGTAAAGCCGCAGGTGTTACGGCAGGTGTTAGCTGAAATTGCACCCGCCGCCAATAAAAAACTCTCTTCAAGCGGCGCGCCTGTTTTTGTTTCCATGGCGGCGGGCTGGTCAATCGCGAAAATACAGGATATTCTCGGTACAAAAATACCGGTTGTGCGCATAATGCCCAACACTCCGGCGCTAATCGGCAAGGGAATGATAGCGATGTCCGCCTCGCCCGAAGTCCCCCCGCAAAACGTTTCGGAGATTGAAAAACTCCTGAGCGGAGCGGGTATTATCGATAAAGTTGAAGAACGTTTCATGGACGCGGTTACAGGGCTATCAGGTTCCGGACCCGCGTTTGTCTATTTATTCATAGAAGCGTTGGCGGACGGAGGAGTACGCGCGGGATTGCCGCGGGACAAGGCTCTCCGTTACGCCGCTCAGACGGTACTGGGTTCCGCTGCGATGGTTCAGGAAACAGGAAAACACCCCGGAGAACTAAAAGACATGGTAACCTCTCCCGGCGGAACCACGATAGCCGGAATTGCCGCCCTTGAAGAGCGCGCCTTCCGCGGCACCGTAATAAAAGCCGTAGAAGCCGCTTGGAAACGCTCTCTGGAGCTTGGATAATCCCTATTTTTAAAGCCTCTAATTTCCGATAAATTAGTATGATCCGTAAAGGAATACTGTCTTTTTGCCTTTTTTTCTCTCTTTCTTTTACTGTTTACGCGCAGGGAAGCGAATTCGGACAGCATCCGCTTGTTTTACGGGGCGAGGTTTATGTTGATCTTGAGCAAATATACGCGGGTCATGTGGACGAGGAATATCCGCTAAGTATTGCCTCGGCAAGCCGACGCGCGCTTGAAGAGGCGGCGTTGTTTTATTCCGCGATGATTCACGGCTGGTCATTCAGTTATGAAATAGGCGAGAAGGCAAGGAAAATTGAAGAGCATCTTGAGCTGGAACCTGAGGGAATAATTAAATTCGGCGATCCGTCGCTTATAGTTACGGACAGCGAAATAAAAAATATGCGGCTTAGAGTATGGACGGATTACCATTTGACCGAGGCGGGGCAAAAAAAGGTTCATGTGTGGCGCACGGGAATGATAAGAAACATGCAGGCTACAGGCTACGCCCCGACCTTCTTTGAAGAGTATCCAGGATGGATCGCCGTAAAAAAATTGGCGCTTGAGGATTCGGCGAGAGCGGCGTTACGTTCAGCCTTACGCGGAAGTGAAAGAAACCGGCCAAAACACGTGAATGGATTTATCAGTATGGCTTCTTTCCCGCGTTATTACATGGACGGCGGACGTTGGGCGGTCTTCGCCAAATTCAGAGTAAAGATAACGGAAATAATTCCTTTCGCGGTTTATTAATTTTTCTCGGGATCCAAACGATATTCTTTAATAGTTCTTCCTTTGATAATGGCGCAGTTACGTCCGCCCCCCTTGGCGGAATATAACGCCTTATCGGCCAATCCGTACATTTCTTCCGTATCGTTTGAAGCGCCGCACTTTTCCATATATACTCCAAGGCTCATCGTCACATATTTGGAAACGCTTGATTTTTCATGCGGGATTTTTAACAGTTGTATTATTTTAGTAACGCGCGATATAACGACATTTACATGAGCGACATCCTTTTCAAACCAAAGCAGGGCAAATTCCTCTCCGCCGACTCTGGCGCAGTAGACCCCCATCGTTTCCTTTAATCTGTTAAACGCTTCGCCAATGGCGCGAAGGCAGTCATCGCCTTTCGGATGACCGTAAAAATCATTGTAGTTTTTAAAAAAATCAATGTCCGCGATAGCGAGGCATAAGAAATCATCGCCCGCCCTGTAATTAACAAGATACCTGTGAAAAGTCTGCATAAAATCACGGCGGTTTCTAAGTTTTGTTAATTCATCCACCGTGCTTTCTTCCAAATACTTGTTTCGCTCGTTTTCCATTTTAGCGATGCTCAAGTTCGACATAAAACGAAGCTTTGTCGTCCGCCAGCAGGCAAGCACGCCGACAAAGGAGGAAAAAATCACATTGAAAATATCAGTAATGTATATTTGCGGTGATTTGAAATAAACGGAAAGAACTATAAAAACAGACGCGGCCGTCAGCGTAAGGCAAAAATTTAAAATGGGAGAATTCGCGAATAAAATCAGGGCGCATACAAGAAGGATCATAAAGCCTACGGCATAATTTGCCCGATCCGCCCAAACGCTTATATATAAGCCAAAAAAGATAATATTCACGTAATAAAGTACGGTTAATATATAAATATAAGTTTTATTAATCGCCTTTTTATGACTGTTAATTAATTTGATATAAATACCGGTCAGCGCGGTAAGCAGTAAGGCGACTAAAGCGGTAAAAAAATAAATACCGGCGCCGCGAATATTGTTTTTTACGAATATGGGATAACAAGCGAAAACACACGCTAAAATCACGACTAAAATGTTAACAAGGCGAAGACTATATAAATTATTTTTACATTCTTTATTCATGAGTATATAGTACTGTTCGCGTCCCAGCGAATAATACCGCCAGAAACTTAATAATCCATACACCAAATAATCCTTTATAACCAATCTATCCAAATTCTTATAAAAAATCAAGATATTTCACGGTTTTTTCTTGTTTTTTTAATTATATAAGCAAATCTATAAAACTTTACTAAAACTATTTCTTTCCCGAATACAAGGTAAACTCCATTTTTTCCTTGTTTTGGGAGAGGGCATTTAACCATAAATTTTTCTTTTTTGTAATTTCCTTGCTCTTACGGCCTATTGCGCGTAATTTCTCATAAACGGTTGAACCGTTTTTGGCGGCAAGCCATGTTTTATAATGATCTCCATGAAAAATCGCCGTGGATTTCTCTTCCACTTCTATATCAATGTACTTTTCAAAAGCGTCAAGAAGAAGCTGATATTTGTCGGTAATTCCCCTAAGATAATCAAGAATCAGCCTGTCAAACGACGGAATCTGTTCGCTGATAAAAAGCAAATCGTGTAAATATTCAACGGCAAGATAGTAATCCTCATCCCTGCAATACGCTTTATACCCGAGACGGCACATATGCACATAGGTTTCATTTGTAATAATCTGAATGTCCCGAATCGGCTGGGGCGGCGTAATGGAAAATTTAGGCATGGATTGGGCTACCCTTACAAGTAATTCAATCAAATCCTGATAAATACGCTGTTCCCACAAATTTTCGCGAGTGGAAGAAAAAAGTTTTGTCATGTATTCTGAGAATTTTTCCTTATAACGTTCATTTTTATCAAAAACAACCTCGCAGGTGGGGATCATAACCCCTTTAAACTCGATATGACCCGTATCAAAGAAATAAATCGCGTTTTTTTGCGCCAGAATACATTGTTCCGTGGCATTTTCCTTCTCATAATTCATCATTACCTGTTTGGCAATCATAATTCTGGACTCTTTGGGCGAAAGTTCGTTTGCCCTTGTTTGCAATCTGGCTCCCGAGTTAAGAAGAAAACCGGAAAGGTTGCCTCTTTCCGTAATTATCAACGGGCTTTGAGTATTTCCGCCCGTAATTCCGGCGGAAATTTTAAAGATAGGGAGATTTTCGGCGTTACCGGTACGTTTTGTCGGTATTGCCGGATCTTTGACAATATCGGTCTTGCCAAAATAGTCGATAATGCACAAGGTTACCATAACCGCGTCTTTGGCGCTTGCGGCGACAACAACCATTTCATCGCCCCTTTCCCTCTGGCTTATCGCTCCGCATTGGGTGGAGATGCGTTTAATTTCATTTTCAATAGCCCAATCCAAATTGTGCATCATGGAAAGATTTTTTCTGGAGTCCATACAGAACTTTGTATAACCGTGGATATCCAGCATTGCGACATAAAGGTTGGATATTTGCAGAGTTTTTTTCAAATCCCCCGCTTCGGGAAAATCCCTGTCCGGAATAATCAATTCTTTCCAGAGTTTCTTATGGGTGGTCGGGGAAATATTCGCGAAAAATCCCCAGTTCAGGCTTTTTAACAGTTGAAACGCCCTTATAACCACAGGGTACGTCCATTTATCTTTCATTGCGGGTGTAACCAACTCTCTAAGCTTGGAAAAAGCGGTAATTTCTTTTGTTATTATTTTGTCATAAAGAAATGAAAAAAATTCATACTCCGTTATTCCACTGCTATATTCGCCGATATTTTTCACTTATATTTCCTGAATAATATTATACTATACACAAAACAAAAATAATAGGGAAAAATAATAATATATTGTTAATCCCATATTTTTAAGGTATTATTAAGATAATGGAAACAGTTACGAATTTAAACAATTCCGCCGTAGCGTTAACCGAGGCGAATAAGCCTTTTGAGGCGATTCCCCTGTTCCGCGAGGCGTTAATTTTAGAACCTGAAAACCCCCTTTTATGGCTTAATTTAGGCATAGCCCAGCAGAAAACAGGCGAGTATTCGGAAGCGATTGACAGTTTTAAGCGCTCTTTGGTTATTGACAACGATATTTTCGAGGCTTGGAATTCCATGGGCCTTATTTATTACGAATTGAACGATTTTGTTCTTGCCGAAAATTGTTATAAGACGGCGTTGTCCTGCAATGACAACGATCCAAAAATATGGAATAATCTCGGGGTTTTATATTTTAACATAAATAATTTTGAAGAAGCCCGTAATTGCTTTGAAAGGGCGATCAGCGTTTTCCCGCAATATAACGACGCGTTGATCAATTTAAGGGACACATGCAGGGAATTGGGCGATTACAGGGCGGCCGCGGAATTTGAGCGGATTATTTCCAATTTGGATATCAGCGGCCGGGTATAAATATAAATGAAAGTGCTTTATGTCGCTGAACTGGTGGGTAAAGCGGGTGTTTATACGTTTAAAAAAGCGTTAAGTGAATTAAAAAACCGTTTTCCGTGGGATTTCATGATTGTATGCGCCAACGGGGCTACGGGAGGAAACGGTCTTGGCAGAACCCATGCGGCTTACATCCACAAACTTGGCGCTAAGGTAATTACCCTTGGGGATTGTTGTTTCTACAAAAAAGATTTAACGGAAAATTTGGATAAATGCCCCTATGTACTGCGCCCGGAAAATCTAAGCTCTGACGCTCCGGGGATCGGGTCAAAAATTTATAATTTGGAAAATGAAAAAGTCGCGGTCGCCGTCTTTATAGGCCAGAACGGATTTGGACGCGTTCACGCGAATAACCCTTTCACTTCCCTGCCCGGCGTACTTGAACGTCTGCGGAAACAAACGCCCTACGTTATTGTAGATTTTCACGCGCAGGCAAGCGCTGAAAAAAAGACTTTTATTTACGTCGCCGACGGCCATTGTTCCGCCGTAATCGGTTCCCACACAAGGGTCCAAACCGCGGATGAAACCGTCATGCCGGGCGGAACCGCATATATAAGCGACGCGGGCCGCACGGGAAGCCAACAATCCGTCGGCGGTTGCGAGATAAATTCGCGTATAAAAGAATACCTGACGGGCATCCCCGAATGGACAAAAGAAGCATGGGAAGCGCCGGAACTGCAAGGCGTGTATATTGACATCGGTAAAGACGGTAAAGCCCTCTCTATAGAGCGGATACGCCTTGCTATAAATTATCCCGAAGAAGGAAAAAAATAAAAAAGAAGAAATAAAAAAAAGGGAAGAGAACTTCTTCCCTTTCTTCTTTTTTCAGTTCCCTTCTTTCACTATCTCAATCTTAATTCCGTCGTTTTGATCCAGTTCGTCCTTGGGCGGAATTGTTACGCGCAGGATGCCGTTTTTGTATACGGCTTTTACTTTTTCCTGGGCGTATTTGTCCAGAGGCACAAAGTACTTCTGCCTTTCGATGTCTTTCATTTTAAGGCGGCGTTTAAAGTAGCGGACATTTTCCTCCGATTGAAGTACTGCGGGGTTGTCGGCCCCGGCGCTTACGGAACTGTCAATCCTCGCGGAAAACACCATGTAATCGCCCTGAAAAGAGAGGCTGATGTCTTTTTCATCAAAACCTGCCAGGGCAAATTCAAAGACCAGCGATCTGTCTTCGGTCATGAAAACATTCATCGGCGGGTAGGAATAGTTGGGGTAAAAATCGGTGTTTTCGTCGAAAAAGTGTTTGCTGAAGTTAAACGGACCGTTGGTGAACCTGTCATCCCCGTTACATTTATTAAAATTCCTGTGGAATTCGTCTTTAAATTCCTGGGCCGCGTCGAAAATTTCATCAAAAATACTGCCCAGATCCATGTAATTTCTTGTACCTTTCATACAATCTCCTCGTCGGGAACGCTTTCGCCTTTTCCCAACCATTCAGGTTTGGTATTAGAACCCCCATACGGGCGATCCTTAGGACTAAAGTCCTTAGGGCGTTATAACCCTCTGTATTTGAATTTACATTAGATTAAATAAAAAGTCAAATTAAAAATTAATAGCCTGCCGTCGTTCCGCCGGCTAAAAGTTTTACCGCCGAGCTTGTGCCTATCCGCGCGGCTCCCGCGGTAATGAAGGCTTCCAAGTCCTCGCGTGTTTTTACTCCGCCGGCGGCTTTTATTTTTACTCCTGCGCCTATGTACTTTTTAAAAAGTTGCACATCCGCCAGCGTCGCGCCCGCCGTACCAAAGCCGGTAGAGGTTTTGATAAAGTCGGCTCCCGCTTCGGTAACAATTTCGCAAAGGTGGATTTTTTCATCTTCCAGTAAATAGCAGGTCTCTATTATTACCTTCAGTATCTTATCGCCGCAGGCCTCTTTAATTAACTTGATTTCCTCGCGAGTATAATCAAAGCGTCCGTTTTTAACGTCGCCGATATTTATCACCATGTCGATTTCATTCGCGCCGTCCAGAATAGCGTTTTCAACCTCCAGAATTTTAGCGGCGGTAATAGAATAGCCGAGAGGAAAGCCGATAACCGTGCAGATATTCAAGTTTTTAAATTCATTATGAATGGAGTTTACGTAAGAGGGCGGAACGCATACGGAAGCTGTTTTAAATTTAACCGCTTCATCGCACAGTACTTTGATTTCTTCCCAGGAAGAAGTCATCTTTAGGAGCGTATGATCTATTTTAGATAAAATTTCCTCATTAGTCATTTTCACCTTCTTTAATATTACGGTCCGACCACATGATATTTGCAAATATGCGGTCAGACCGTAAATATCCGCGTTTACTTCAAGAAATACCTTAAAATAAATACCGCAAAGAGTACCCATGTTACTACGGTAATATCTTTGAATTTTCCGGAAGCGACTTTAAGAATCACATAGGAAAGGACTCCGTATACGATACCTTCCGCGATACTGTAAGCAAAAGGCATCATCACGATCGCTATGAACGCGGGGATGCCTTCGGTCGGATCCTTAAAATCAATTGTGGTCACGGGCTGTACCATGAGGAAGCCGACAAAAATCAAAGCCGGCGCGGTAGCCGCGTTTGGAATCAGGAGGAACAGGGGTGAAAGGAACAACGCCAATAGGAACATTATCGCGGTAACAATGCTTGTTAGTCCCGTGCGTCCGCCGGCGGCGACTCCCGCGCTACTTTCAATGTAACTTGTAACGGTTGAAGTACCAAGGGCCGCGCCTACGGACGTGCCAAGCGCGTCCGAAAAGAGAGCCTGTTTAACGCGGGGAATGTTACCGTCTTTATCAATAAGTCCGGCCTGGGTGGTAACTCCTACCAGTGTTCCTACGGTATCAAAAATGTCAACAAACAGGAATGTAAAGAATACTATAAAAAAATTAAAACTTAAAATTTTTGTAAAATCAAATTTAAATAGTAGCGGGGCCTCCGGCGCGGCGAACGGCCTCCATCCCGACCAGCCGCCGAAAGGCTGGGTAATTCCCATCGGGATTCCGATAATTGTAGTGGCGAGAATTCCGATAAGAATGGCTCCGGGAATTTTTAAAACATACAGTACAATAATAATAGCAAGACCGATAAGCGCCAACAACGCGTCGCCTGAGGTTATGTTGCCTAACCCGACAATCGTACCGGAATTACCGACGACAATATTAGCGTTGGCGAATCCAATCAACGCGATAAATAAGCCTATACCTACGGCGACGGCCTTTTTCATATTGGCGGGAATAGCCTTTATAATCGCTTCGCGAACATTAAATAAAGAAAGAATCATAAACAGGATACCTTCAAGGAAAACCGCGGTAAGCGCGATCTGCCATGTATAACCCATGTGCAGTACTACCGTATAAACAAAAAAAGCGTTAAGCCCCATACCGGGAGCAAGGGCAATCGGCAAGTTAGCCGTAAATGCCATTACTATGGTGGCAATCGCCGCCGCTAGGGCGGTTGCGGTAAAGATGCCTCCCCACGGCATGCCTACAAACAGTTCCGCGTTGGCAAACCTTCCGCTTAATATTCCCGGATTAACCGCAAGAATGTAAGCCATAGTTAAAAATGTTGTGAGACCCGCTACGATCTCCCGCTGGAACGTCGTTCCCTTTTCCTGTAACTTGAAAAGTTTCTCCATAAACATCTCCCCCTAAAAATTTATTCTCACTTCACATATAACGGCCGTTCCACATATTTAGTGTGTAACAGCTTATGCGCCTTGTGACCGCCCGGCTCTCCAAGGAATTCCTTGTAAACCTGGTCTATATAAGGATTTTGATGCGAACAGCGGTATTGGGATTTTTGATCGTCCGCGTAAAGGCCGCCCGAGCGCTGTTTGCGAATATCATCGGTACAACCGTAAGGCTGTCCTCCGCCCGCGATACATCCGCCCCTGCACGCCATTACCTCGATAAAGTGATACGGCGGCTCCTTACCGGCTTTTTTCGCTTCGCGAATCCTGTCCAAAACCGCGGCGATATTTCCCATCTGATGGGCTATCGCGACGCGTATCTTTGTCCCGTTGCCAAAATCAACTTCACCCTCTTTTACGCCGTCAAGTCCGCGGGCGGGTTTAAAATCCAAGTCGGGGAGTTCCTTCTTTGTAACAAGATAGTAAGCGCTGCGGACCGCGGCTTCCATTACTCCGCCGGTTACTCCAAAGATTGTTCCGGCTCCGGTGTACGGCCCTAGAGGATTATCAGCCTCTTCTTCGTCAAGTTTTAGTATTTCAATTCCCGCCTGTTTGATCATCCGCGCGAGTTCCCTTGTGGTAATTACAATGTCCACGTCGTAACCGTGACCCGCGCTCTTCATGTCGTCATTGCGTTTTGTTTCCCACTTCTTGGCCGTACAAGGCATCACGGATACCGAATATACCTTATCGGGATCGACACCGGCTTTTTCAGCCCAGTAGGCCTTAATCATCGCGCCCATCATCTGCTGGGGAGATTTCGCGGTTGAAAAATTAGGGATCATATCGTTGTAATATTTTTCCATATAATCCACCCATGCGGGGCAACAGGAAGTTATCAAGGGAATGACGCTGTTTTTTTCGGTTAGGCGTTTTACAAGTTCGGAGCCTTCTTCCATTATGGTAAGGTCGGCTGAAAAGTTAGTGTCAAATACCGTTTTAAATCCCAGACGGCGCAGGGCGGCGTATATCTTTTTTGTAAAAACAGTACCGGGGTCCAGATCGAATTCTTCCGCCAAAGCGACGCGGACGGCGGGCGCGATCTGCACGACGGGGTGTTTTTCCTTATCCTGTAGGGCGTTCCAAACTTTCACGGTGTCGTCTCTTTCATAAATCGCGCCAACGGGGCAGTGAGCGGCGCATTGTCCGCACTTAATGCACGGGCTTTCACCTAACGGAGCGTCGGCGGCGCTGGCTATTTTTCCGTGTATGCCCCGCCCGAGGAATTCCAAAGCCCATACGTTCTGCACGTCCTGACACACTTTTACGCACCTGCCGCAACGGATACACTTTTCGGGGCAAAGTACGATTGCCGGGTTGGAATCGTCCACGGGAAGATCATTCTTTATTTTTAAGAAGGGGGCTTCCCTAACGCCAAACTCGGCCGCAAGATTTTGAAGTTCGCAGGACTGGTTGCGCGGGCATTGGAGGCAGTCATTGGGGTGATTGGAGAGGATAAGCTCCAAAACAGTGCGCCTGACCGCGATTATTTCCGGGTCGTGGGTAATAATGTTCATATTGGGCTCGCACGCCGTACAGCAGGCGCGCACCATTTTGGCCGAGCCCGCAAGGCGCACAATGCAAATACCGCATGACGACCACGGCATTAGATCGGGGTTATAACAAAGACGGGGAATTTTTATATTCACCATCTCCGCGGCCTGAAGGACCGTCGTCCCCGGTTCCACTTCAAGCGTTTTTCCATTTATCGTTAAGCTAATCATGTTCTCCCCCTTAAGCCTTTATCACCGCGTTAAATTTACATGAAACCACGCACTCGCCGCACTTTACGCAATTATCGTTGATAATTCTGTAAGGCGGACGTTTTTTATTAGGATACCTTGACGCGTCTTCCACGACGATGCAGTCGCCGGGACATTTTTTCGCGCACACTCCGCAACCTATGCACTTGTCGGCGTCAATGGTAAAGTTGATCATTTTTCTGCATTTTCCGGCTCTGCACTTTTTATCGTGTATATGCTCGATGTACTCTTCGCGGAAATTTTTAAGCGTGGACATTGTGGGATTAGCGGCGGTACAGCCGAGCATGCAAAGTGACGCTTTTGTCATCGCGCTACCGATGGCTTCAAGTTTTACAAGGTCTTCGTCCTCCCCGTTGCCTTTGGCTATTTTTTCAAGGATTTTAAGTATTTGGGTAGTGCCAATCCGGCAGGGAGAGCATTTGCCGCAACTTTCATCGACGCAAAAGTCCATATAAAAGCGCGATACGTCAACCACGCAGTCGTCCTCGTCCATTACAATCATGCCGCCGGAGCCCATCATGGAGCCGTTGGCCATCAATGATTCAAAGTCGATGGGAACGTCAAGGGATTTTTCGGTAAGAATGCCGCCGGACGGCCCGCCCGACTGCACTCCCTTAAATTTTTTATCGTCTTTAATTCCGCCGCCCACGTCGTAGACAATTTCGCGTAACGTGGTTCCCATGGGAACTTCGACAAGACCTGAATATTTGACTTTTCCGGTAAGCGCGAATACCTTCGTACCTTTGGATTTTTCCGTCCCGATTTTCGCGAGCCAGTCGCCGCCTCTAGCGGTGATGACGGGCACGTTCGCGAATGATTCAACATTGTTAATAATGGTGGGTTTTTGCCACAACCCCTTGTTCGCGGGGAACGGCGGCTTCGGGACGGGCATTCCCCTGTTGCCTTCCACGGATTTGATAAGCGCGGTTTCTTCTCCGCAGACAAACGCGCCCGCGCCAAGGCGTATCTCTATGTCAAAATCAAAACCGGAACCGAGGATGTTTTTTCCTACCAGTCCGTATTCGCGCGCCTGGACAAGCGCTATCTTTAAACGTTCAATCGCAAGCGGATACTCGGCGCGGATGTAGACAAATCCCTGACTGGAACCTATCGCCTTACCCGCGGTTACCATGCCTTCGATTACCGAATGGGGGTCGCCCTCTATCGTGGAGCGGTCCATGTACGCGCCCGGATCCCCTTCGTCAGCGTTACAGATAACGAACTTTTGGTCTCCTACCGCTTTGCGCGCCAAATCCCATTTTAACCATGTCGGGAAGCCCGCGCCGCCCCTTCCGCGCAGGCCCGATTTTTTCATTTCTTCGATTATTTGTTCGGGTGTCCATTCAAAAAGAACTTTTTCAAGACCTACATAGCCGTCGCGGGCGATGTATTCATCGATACGTTCCGGATCAATTACGCCGCAGTTGCGAAGCACGACTCGAAGCTGTTTATTAGTATTCGCCATTTTATCATTCCCCCTTTATATTATGAAGCTAAAATATCGGCGGCCGGACGTTCAAGAATGTTTTCACCTAACAATTCCCTGCCGATAATATGCTTTTGAATGATCGATTTCGTCAATTCAGGATCCACCATGCCGTAAATAACGGGCGGCATACCGGGAACAATTACCTCTACGGTAGGCTCCGAATGGCACAGCCCCATACAACCGGTCTGCTTTACGACGCAATTTTTAAGTTTCTTATCTTTAATTTCCGAGGTAAAAGCGTCCCACGTTTGTTTCGCGCCGGCGGCTATACCGCAGGTTCCCATACCGATAATAACCCGAGTTTCAACGCCGTCTTCGTCGCGTTTCTTAAACTCGGCTTTTTTTTCTTCTCTTAGTTTTCTTAAGTCTTCAAGACTCAATTTTGCCATAAATTTCTACTCCTTCTTACGGATCTTAATTTGCCAACCTTCCGGTTACGTATTTTAAAAAACCCTATTTGTTTTGATATTTGGCTATGATCTCGGGAATCATATCTTTGGTGAGTTTGCCATAGGTATCGTTACCGACGGTAAGCACGGGCGCGAGACCGCAACAGCCGACACAGCGAACCGGGTCTACCGAAAATTTGCCGTCCTGAGTTACTCCGTCAGGTTCAAGCCCGAGCAGGTTTCTGGTCTCGTCCATTATATCCTGACTGCCCTTAAGGTAGCATGCCGTTCCCAAGCATACGGAAATTTTGTGTTTCCCCGGCATGGTGGTCTTAAAAAAGTGATAAAAAGTGATAACCCCATATATTCTGGCGAGTGAAATACCGGTAAGTCTAGCTAATTGTTCCGCGGCAGGACGGGAAATATACCCGTAGGTTTCCTGGGTTTTATGGAGAATCATAATTAGACTCCCCGGTTTAACCTTCCATTCTTCTATAAATGATAGTAATTCCTGGGGAAAGGTAATATCCCCTTCTGTTTTTGCCATGTGCCCCCCTGATCAATTTATAAATGGATTGTAACAATTTCCGGGGGGTTTGGCAAGTGCAAAAAAAATAAGAAATAACAAATAAAAAAGAAAAAATGGAAGAAAGCGTACTTAGCAACAAGCGTTGCGTATTGTCAATCCGCAACGCTTGTTAACTAATATCTTCCTTTTTTATTTTTTCTTTTTTATTTATACTTTAAATTTAGATACCGCAACAACCAGGTTGTCAATAATTTCCTTGTTTTGCCCGCTGATATTGTTCACCTCGTCTACCGCCGCGTTGATCTGTTCCGCGCTTGCGGCCATCTCGGTCATTCCGCCGGTGATTTCCTCGGTGGCTTTTTCCAGATTTCTACCTTCGCTTATAATTTCCTTCGCGCCTTCGAGCATCTCCACGGAACTGTCTTTGACTTGCCGCGTAATATCGTTGAGTTTACCGATAGCGTCAAGAATTAGCTTGCTTCCCTCGCCCTGTTCTTCCATCGCTCCGCGGATATTTCCTTCCTGATCGGACACCGTCATGATTCCGCCTTCAATGGCTTCAAATGATTCCAACGCGCTGCCGGTAGATTGGGAAATTTTATCAATGGAACCTTTCATTTTTTTAAGTACCGTAACAATTGTTTTTGATTGCGAGCTTGAGCTTTCAGCCAGCTTGCGGATTTCATCGGCTACAACGGCAAAACCTCTGCCCGTATCCCCGGCGTGCGCGGCTTCAATGGCGGCGTTCATCGAAAGCAGATTGGTCTGGCTAGCGATGTTTTGTATCACCGAGTTGATCTGCATCAACCCCTCGGATTCTTTGGCTATTTCCTGAACATCGGAAACTACCGTCTGCAAGCCGTCCCGGCCTACGCCCGAAGCGTCCGTCAACTCATTCACCTTGTCGGTGTTATTGAAAAGGGTCTGGGTTACCGACTTGATATTCGCAAGCATTTCCTCAACGGCCGAAGACGACTGGGAAACGCTCTGCGTCTGATCTGCGACATGCTCGTTAAGCTTTTGTATATTGCCGCTTATCTGTTCCATTGTGGCGTTTGTCTGCGTTACCGAAGCGGACTGGTTTACCGCAAGATTCTGAATTGATTGAATATTGCCGGTAATTTCCCTTACCGCCGTCGCGGTCTTGCTTGAACTGCCGGCAAGAGCGTCGCCGATGCCGGACAGGTGTTCAGACTCCTGTTTTATAGTGGTAATGAGGTTTTTTATATTATCAAGCATTGTGTCAAAGCCGTTCGCCAGTTCGCCAATCTCGTCTTTTGATTTGATGTTGACGCGCATGGTTAAATCCCCGCTGCCGGTATGCTTTACTATTTTAGTCATGCTTGTTAACGGCCTTGTTATGGAACGTCCGGCAAATATAGCGACAATTACGCCTACCGCGCCGCAGATTAAGCCTATTATCAACATGGTATCGCGTATGCGGACTACGGGGGCGATCACCTCGCTTTTCTCCACGTTTTGAACAAGTATCCAATCGTTGCCGGGAAGCGGGGTGAAAGCGCAGACCACCTCTTTGCCGTTATTAACGTATTGGGCGCTACCCGTCTTTTCTTTTATGACTTTCTCTATCATTTCAGCTAACGATTTTTGGGAAAGGTCTGTTTCCGCTTCTTTGATGGGGTTGCGCTGTTTGTTTACCAGTTCCGCGTCAGGATGGGCGACGATTGTTCCCTTGCCGTTGACTAAAAATCCGTATTCCGTTTTGTAGTTGGTCCGTATATCGTTTACAAGACCGCTGAGGAATTTAGTGCCGTCCTTGCGCGCGGCGACTACGCCTAAAACAGGCGCGTCCTTGCTTTCATCTTTGAAAACAGGGGCCGCGAATATCACGACAGGCTTTTTTGTAACGGGGCTTATTATCACGTCCGAAATCGCGGTTTCTCCGGCAAACGCCTTCTTGATATAATCCCTGTCGCCGAGGTTTGTAACGGTGTTCTCCCGTACATAATAAGTTGTGCCGTCCGGATATACCAATCCCATGTCAAGGCTTTCAATGCGGTCCACATCAGGCTCGAGGTTTGCCTTGACTACCTCTTCCCAGTTCATTGTTCTGGTTCTGGCGCGGTTTGCTATTTCCCACAGTTGGTTACGCAGGGTGTCCAGTCTGGCATAGAGGAGTTCGGCGTTTATCTTGCTATTGCCGACCATTCCGTCAATAACTGAGGCTTCCATGTTTCTTGTTACAAGCAGATTTACGGAAACGATGATTGCGGCCGATGTTATCAATACGACCGCTACGATTAATAATGGTACTCTGATACTTAGTTTCATAATTATCCTCCTTAATTTGAAACAAAATGCTAAATTTTAAATAATTTTTAAATAAAATAACAATATAATTGTTATATTTTTAATATAATAAAAAAATGATGTGTCGGCGATAAAATTCGGAACCAATGAGCAGTGAGCAGTGAGCAGTGAGCAGTGAGCAGTGAGCAGTGAGCAGTGAGCAGTGAGCAGTGAGCAAAGAGCAGTGAGCAAAGAGCAGTGAGCAAAGAGCAGTGAGCAAAGAGCAGTGAGCAATGAATAATGAACAGTGAGTAATGTAACTAATCTAAGCGTGGTACTTTACGATCAGATTTCTTACAACGACATTGCTCATTGCTAATTGCTAATTGCTAATTGCTAACTGTTAATTGCTCATTGTTAATTTACGGATATTTCTTTTTAAACCCTGTGACTCTCGCGCTTGCGGTAATATTTAACGGGGAGTGTTCCCCTCTGGAGAGGTACTGATACCCAATCCCCGCTACCATTGCGGCGTTGTCACCGCATAAATCATGCGGGGGGAAAATACAGCGAAGGGTTTTTTGTTCGGCAAGGCAGGAGCGAAGGTAACTGTTCGCCGCGACTCCGCCGCCCGCGACAAATGTGGTAATACCGGTATCTTCGGCGGCGTTTGACATGGCGCGTAAGAGGATTTGAACCGCGGTTTTTTGGAAGGAAGCGGCGATATCCTCGTTTGTATGGGCGCCGGGCTTTTTTTTAAATATGTCAAGCTGGTTTATTACGGCGTTTTTTAAGCCGGAATATGACACGTCGTAACGATGATCGCCCTTGTGCAAGGACGGCATCGGAAAATTAAAAGTCGCGCTATCCCCGTTATGTGCCATTTTATCGATGACCGCGCCTCCCGGATAGCCGAAGTTGTAAAACTTAGCCACTTTATCGAACGCCTCTCCTACCGCGTCGTCAATCGTTGTGCCGAGGACCGTAATATCGTCAAAATCATCGGCGCGGCAGATGATCGTATGCCCGCCTGAAACAAGAAGCCCTAAAAAAGGGTATTCGCATTTTACTTCGCGGACCAAATGCGGAGCGTACAGGTGCGCCAGCATGTGATCAACGGCAATAAAAGGGATGTTACGCGCCCAGGCGAACGCTTTCGCGAAAGAAAGCCCTACCAACAATGAGCCTAAAAGTCCGGGGCGGTTTGTCACCGCGACGGAGTCGATGTCTTCAACCTTCAAGCCCGCTTTATCCAGCGCCTCTTTCGCGACGGCGTAAATCCACTCGGTGTGTTTTCTGCTCGCTATTTCGGGTACAACCCCGTTCCACGGCGCGTGAAAAGGTATTTGAGTGGCGATAACATTGGAAATAATTTTTTCGCCGTTTTCAACGACGGCGGCCGAACATTCATCGCATGAAGTTTCAATGCCAAGAACTTTCATTTTTTAATTATATCAGAAGCGGTCTTTAACGTGTAACCCTTTTCAATAAAATCAGGAAATTGATCCGCAAGCAGGGGCGCTAAATCAGGCGACCATGTATGCCCGATCATTACCGCGCTGCCGCTCTTCTGCGCCCTCGCGAGCCCGTTTGAAATATAGCGGAGCATAGCGTCCTTATTCTGTTCGTTATCAATAAAAACATTTCTCTCGGCGATTTTTATCCCCATCTGGTTCGCTACCGCGGGAACAACGGTATCCGAAGTCGTTCTGGAATCGATAAAACAAATGCCTCTTTCATTACAAAAAGCCAATATCGTACGCATCGCCTCTTTGTCCATCGTTATCTTAGACCCCTGATGATTGTTCATTCCGGCGATCGGCCCGATTTCTTCGATGTTACGCGACAACACCGCCCTTATTTCCGCGGCGCTCATACCGGAATAAATCGCTCCGGGGCCGGGCTCCTGCCCCCCTATAGCCTCCATCGGCTGGTGCAAAATCACCTCTTTCCCGCTCTCCCTTATACGTTTCGCCGCTTCCGCCGAATGCGGCAGGCCGGGCAATACGGCTATCGTAAAAGGAAATTGAATACGCAAAAAAGGTTCAAGCTCCTTTAAATTATTTCCCGCGTCGTCAATTATAAAAACCAAAGTCCCTTTGTTTTCAACAGGAATCTTGGGATTAATAACGGTGGAAACGGTGGTAGCGACAGGCGCGTTGTTTTGAACCGGTTGTGTCTGTTTCACGACCGGTAAACTCTTTGGAGGAACTTGTTTTTTATTTGGAGTTGGAATAGTCTCTTTTTTTTCAACATCAGGAAGAGAAACTTCGACGCTTTGCGGCTGTGGTTTTTCGGGAATAATTTGTTCCGCCGTTTCTATAATTTCCGCCGACGCGGATTCATCTTCCCGCGAAGTAACGCTTTCCTTGTTAAAATTGGAATGAATGGCGATTACCGCGCAGGAAATTAACGCCGAAACCGCCACAAGCGCCCCGACCAGCAAAAACGCCTGAATAGGGTCAGAAAACCCGTTTTTTTTGCGTTTTTTATACGTTTTTCTTACAATTTTCTTCGTTTTTACCGCTTTTACCATATATCTTCCATGTATTATCGGCATTTTTTAGCAATAACTATCTTGTGTAAAAGTCTTTATTTTTAGATAATATTAAAAATACTTCAATTAGTTTTTAAAGGAGCTCTTATAATGAAAAAGAAAATTATTCTCGCTTATTCAGGCGGTTTGGACACCACGGTGATCATTCCGTGGTTAAAAGAAAATCATGACTGCGACGTTATCGCCGTATGCGTAGATGTAGGTCAGGCGGCCGACTGGAAAGCGATAACAAAACGCGCGATGACCACGGGCGCGAGCGCGTGTTATATCGCCGATGTTAAAAAAGAATATGTTGAAGAATATATTTGGCCCGCCCTTAAAGCCGGCGCTGTTTATGAAGACAAGTATCTTCTCGGCACGTCAACCGCAAGACCGCTTATCGCGAAGGTTCTTGTCGATTACGCGCGAAAAGAAAAAGCCGACGCGATCGCCCACGGCGCTACCGGCAAGGGAAACGATCAGGTAAGATTCGATCTTGGAATCATGGCTCTTGCTCCCGATATTGAAATAATCGCGCCGTGGAGAACATGGAAACTGAAAAGCAGGCAGGACGAGATGAGGTATCTCGCGAGAAGAAAAATTCCGATTCCCGTAGCGAAGAAAAAATCCTACAGTACGGACGATAACCTGTGGCATATTTCCCATGAAGGGCTTGAGCTTGAAGACCCGGCGACGGAGCCGCAGTTAAAAAAAATGCTCGCTATGACCGTACCGCCCGAGAAAGCGCCTAACAAGCCTGAATATGTGGAAATTGAATTTGAAAAAGGCATCCCCGTCTCCCTTAACGGTAAAAAAATGGAAGGCGTGCAGTTAATTAACGCGCTTAACAAAATAGGCGGCGCGAACGGCATCGGCATTGTTGACCTCGTGGAAAACCGGGTAGTAGGAATGAAAAGCAGGGGCGTATACGAAACCCCCGGCGGAACTATCCTCTACTACGCCCATCAGGAACTTGAACACCTCTGTCTTGACAGGCAGACTTATTCGTTTAAACAGCAGGTATCGCTTAAATTAAGCGAACTTATCTACGGCGGACTCTGGTTCACTCCGTTACGTGAAGCGTTATGCGCTTTTGTAGACAGCACCCAGCGTACCGTAACCGGCAAAGTAAGGCTTAAACTTCGCAAGGGCTCGATAAACGCCGCGGGAGTAACGTCGGCTTATTCCCTTTACAACACAAGCCTAGCGAGCTTTACAACCGGAGAACTTTTCAATCACGCCGACGCGAAGGGCTTTATAAAACTCTACGGTCTCCCCGTACTTGTAAGATCGCTCATGGAGCAGGGGAAAAAAGAAGGAACAAAAGCGGCAGGGGTGAAGGCGGCGGGTGCGGGGAAAGCGAAGGCTGGTTCAGGCAGAGGCAAAGCGGCGAAAAAGTAAGTTTTATTTGAGAAATTTCTCACAAAGAGCACGAAGGTACAAAGATCAAGAGGGGAACCTTCGACCTTTAGTCTCGGTTGAGGTTCACAAAGAAGAGGAAAGATGTTTTTGTCCGAAGACTATGCTTAAGCTTCACGGTAAGATAACGGACAACATTTCAGCTATTATATTTACGCCATGCGCATAGTCCGCCTTTAACGCAATTCCTGTCAAGCGGCTGATTCTGCGCTGTTGTAATGGTTCCGCATTTTGTACAACGCCAGATTGCCATGATAGTCTCCCTTTGCCGTTTTTGCTCAGCGTTTCCCGCTATTTTTTGCCGCCAAATGCCGACTTAATCGCACTTAATCCAGACTTAACAAAATTAACTACTGTCTTGCCTACAGTATTTAATGCGTTTACTGCCGCTTTCCCAATTGTCTGAAAGCCTGTTTTTATCGCTGTGCGGACAGGCTGGGGAACAATACGGCTAACCACTTTCTGGGCAAAATGACCAATCGTAGAACCAATTTTGCCGAATACTTGCCTTACCGGGTTTCTGATTGTTTCCTCTTCCTTTTCCTCGAGTTTTTTCAGCAGTTTCCGTCTAATAATAAATCCCAAAAGGGCAGTATCGCTTCTGGCGATTTCTTCACGCGCCTGCTTAAGAGTAAGTTTTTTGTCAAAAACTTTAATTGCGATAACTACCTTGTCTATGCCATTGCGGACTACTGCCCCCAGGATAGGATAATCAATTTTGTCATAAGGGGGTTTCAGCTCTCCGCGGCGTTTGCGATATTCAAGCCAACCGGCAATAGGATAGGTTAAGCGCTTGAGTCCATCGCCGACTTTTTCATACCATTCTTTTTTAACTTCCGGCGTTGCGTCAACTGGTTCTTTTTCAAGAATTTTATATTCCGGCACATCCTGCAAATTGTCAATGTCTTCCGTCACAGGAGGCATAGGCATGGTTATGATTGCGTTTTGCTCTAATCTTTCCGCTATCATCTTTGGCTTTTGGATCATGTCGGTGGAGTTAAGGGCGGGGGCTTTATAATCCTCCGCAATGTCGTGCAAAGTGCAGATTATTTTTCCCGCAGGACCGCCCAACACGGTAATGACTTTTTTTACTTCGTCCGCCTGAACGGAGCGGTGTTCGCCGGTTTTGCACCAAGTTGCGAAATGGTCGCAGTTGTTTACGAAAAAGTTGTAGTCCTTTTCGCCGATGCGGGAACGGGCGCGGCGCACGGTTTCCTCCGTTGAAAAACCTTCGGGAAATTCTACGATTCTCAGTTTACAGCCGTCTTTGAACTTATCCAGAGTGGTTTGATGAACAACCGCGTTTTCTTGGCTTATTTCCGATCCTTCGGGCGCAGCATAATGAATCACATACCCGCCGCCTTCGTATATTCCGCAATGATAATAGGGACGGCCCTTATCCATTCTGTCCGCCCAGATAACGTCGCCTCTTTTCGGCTCACGAAATTCTTCCATTATTTCGCCTCCCCGTCATCTAAAACAAGATCGGCGTTTTCAACTGCGGCGTCTTCCAGTCCTTTGGCGATTTCATCCGCGTACTTTGCCGGGTCTTCGTTGTTAGCCTCGGCTCCTATGTTAATTTGCCGCGCAAGCCAACTCTCACGACTGCCGTGTAAATCTTCGATATGGGAGCGCAGGGACTTTTTCGCGTTCTCGTAGTCTTCCACCCCCTGCACAATGCCCTTTGCCACGGCAAGGCGTTCTTCCTGACCGCTAAATGCGTCCGCATAATCAGGTTTGGCGAATTGATCGGCAAGCCATGTTTCATCGGATACATTCGCGTCTTTTGTGTTATAGGATTTTATAAAATCCATGATAACGCTGAAAATCCCCGGCTTTACGCCGCTTTTCTTTTGAATACGCCGCGCCGTTTCTTCGGGATTGTCCACGGCATTCTCAAGCCGCTTTGCCAATTCTTCGTTTTTGTTTTCTTGCGCCATTTGTTTTTCTCCTTTATTTCCAAGTAAAATTAGCGCAACGTTCAATTGCACTATGTAAATGATGATCACGTGAACAAATATAAAATACACCATTTATTGTAGCATATAAACAGTTCTCACACCTTTGCACCTCTTTTTTAAAGGCAAAGCATCTATCACTTGCATTATGAAACTCCCAATCACGGTCACAGTAATATGTGTTATTTTCCTGTTTTTTAGCCTGTGAACATTCCTCACAACTGCCATAGTCTCTTTGATAAAAATGACTACAACCATTGTTTTGAGTAACCCTGCTATCCCAACCACACCATAAATATGCAGACCCATCATTCAATTTATGACAATAAATACAATAATTACAACTCCCTTCCAATTGCTCATTTATCTCAGGCGGGCAATTCGGGTACGTCTTAATCTTTTCTCCCAACGCCTCATCTTTCATAGCCCGTTCTATAAGGCGTCTCTTTATCCCATCCGACAGGTATTTGTACCGGATCAATTCCGCCGCCACATCAATATCCGCGTCTTCCGCCAGTGCTTCCTGCGCAGATTCGGGAAGCGAAAGAGAGGAAAAGGACAAAAGCTCCAGTTTTTGCTCTCTTGAACCGTTTTTTGCGATCTCTATTTTTCCCGCATCCGAGCACAAAAAATTTTCCATTACCGCTTTCTTTATTTCTTCATCAGGATTGTCCTTCAGGCGGGTTATTATTTCAAAGGGACAATTTTTGTTGGCGATAAGGATGAGCAACACTTCACGGTTGTCGTCAGCGGCAAGGCGTTCCAGATATTTTTGGGGACAGCGAGGATCGGATGCAACTCCTTTGCGTTTTTCGGGATTTTCGGAAAGACTGTCCTCATCAAAGGACTGTTCGTTGAGCGAAGCCGAGGTAAGTTTGTATTCGCCAAATTGTTTAATATTAATTTCATGTTTTTCACTCAACGCTTCTTTGAGCGGTGTAATATACTTCAATCTTGTTTTAAGATTTTGAATAAGCTGTGCTTCTATTATTTCATTAAATGGTTTTTGGGTTTCCAACATGTCGTTCCATGCCTTATCTATAACATCGTTAACCATGTACGCGATGTCGGAACCCGCAAAACCCTCGGTATTTCTTTTGCCGTCTGTATTTTTATCCTTTGCCAACTCGTCAAGTCCAGCGTCTATTTTCTTTATAAACTCGTCCACATCAAATCCTTGATCCTGACGGCGTTTTAACGCCTTTTCAATATGGATTTTAAATATTTCTTTCCGTTCAGATTCCGTTGGTAAATCAACTCTGAATATTTCATCAAAACGCCCCCGCCGCATAAATTCCCACGGCAGTTTGGTTATGTCATTGGAAGTAGCGACCACGAATACGGCGGCGGTTTTGTCGTTGAGCCATGTCAACAAGTATCCAAAGAGCCGCTGAGTTACGCCTGTTTCATCTCCGCTTATTCCGGCAAATGCTTTTTCAATTTCGTCCACCCACAGGACGCAGGGGCTGGCGTTCTCCGCCAGACGCAGGGCGCGGCGCAGTTTTTCTTCGCTTTGTCCCAGATACTTATCCATCATGGTTCCCACATCAAGACGAAGCAGGGGTATTTCATACATATTCGCGATTGCCTTTGCAGAAAGACTCTTGCCGCAGCCGGGCATACCGGCAAGCAATATGCCCTTGGCGGGCTGTACGCCGTATTTGATTGCATCAAGCGGGTGAAGTATGGCGTTCTTCTTTTCGCCAAGCCACCACTTCAAGTGTCTAAGTCCGCCGATGTCTTTTTCGTCCGTATCCGTTTCCACAAGTTCCAACAAACGGCTTTTGCTTACCACTTGTTTTTTTGTTTTTTTGGCAATCTCAATAACCTTCCGCGAAAAAGTATCTTTTTCCAACACCGCCTGTTTCAGTATCCGTTCTAAGGTATCCGAGGTCATCCCCGCGCAAATCTTCGCAAGTTCTCTTTTCTCTGAAAAACTTATATCGTTTTTTGCAATAAACTCTTCCGTGATTTTTTCAAGTTCTTCAGTTGACGGCGGTTTCAGTTCGACAAAATGCGCAAGGCTGACAAGTTGATCGGGTATAAATTGTTTTTCATCGCAATATACAAGTACGATTTCACGCTCTTTATTTTTTATGTTGAATAACAGTGTTTGTTGCAGACAGGCAAGGTTCTTCGCGTTAGACTCGCCTTCCAGCACAAAGGCGGCGTTCTTTATAACCACAAGTTGTTTTCTGATGTCGATATTAGCGCAAAGACTGTTAAGAAACTCATTGAAACTTATCTCTTTTTCATCCTCTTTTTTCATTTGCTTAGTACTAAATTTGACCAAGCCGTAACCATAGTTCCATTCAATAACTTCATAGCCCAACTCATCCGCCAATTCTTCCACAAACTTGTCCATCTGGGAATAGTCGTCCCCGCACAGATGAACCGCAGGTATGCCCGATTTGATGATTTTTATCGTCTCGCCTTTTGCTTTTTCAATGGCTTTGAATTTAATGTCGATATTTTTGCTCATTGAAAATATTTTACACTTTTTAGGGGAGTTTGTCTATGGAAATTTAAAAGGTCATGCGGCTTGCCATACAAAAACAGGTATAGTAAACAAGAGGAAAATTATATGTATACCACCTACCATTTACGAGCCGACGAGATTAACGATGATGTTATTAAAACTTTGAAAAACACCTATCGGCATGATGAAATTGTTATACTGCCAAAAAACGCCTATACTGAAATTGAGAAAAATCGGCATAATAAGGTGTTTACTGAAAAACTGCGGCAAGGTGTAAAGGATATTGAAGAAAGACGGGGCATTGTAAAAACCATGGTTGAACTAGAGGCTATGGAAATTTAATGACCTTATTTTTGCGCCGGAGGCTTTTAAGGAATACCTTGAATGGCTTACCGAAGACAAAAAAACATTTAAAAAAATAAACGAGCTGATAAAGGATATACAACGTAATGGGCTTACAAAAGGAATAGGGAAACCCGAACCGCTTAAACATATTAAAGGTTACAGCCGTCATATTGATCATGAAAACCGCTTAATTTATTCCGGTGATGAAAAGCAAAATTTGCGTATTCTGAGTTGTAAAGGGCATTATATATAATCTGTCTTTACAATAAAACATAGACAATATACAATAGATAATGCAAACTTTATGTGTCTGATACCTTTAGGAGAAACTTTGAAAACTAAACGCAATCCAATAACAAAAACGGCGAAGCCGCTGTGGGCAGGGCGGCTTGCGGAAGTTCCGCAGGCGGAGGCTTTTGCTTTTCAGGCATCAATCAATGTTGACAGCCGCCTTGTCTTTGACGACATCGCGGGGAGTAAAGCCCACGCCGCTATGCTGGGCAAACAGGGAATTATCCCAAAGGACAGCGCAGGGAAAATTGTAAAGGAACTTAACGTTATTGCAAGCGAAATTAAAGCGGGCAAATTGACGATAGATACAACGCATGAGGATATTCATTCTTTTTTGGAAGCGGTTTTAACGGAGCGTCTTGGCGATACGGGGAAAATGGTTCATGCGGGGCGAAGCAGAAACGATCAGGTGGCAGTCGCTTTCCGCCTGTATCTAAAACGCGCGGTTCCGCAATTGCAAAATGAATTGGCCGCGCTTGTTAATGTTCTTCTTGATACGGCGTTGTCTCATGTAAACAGCATAATGCCCGGTTACACGCACCTTCAAAGGGCGCAGCCTGTAACGCTTGGACATCACCTAACGGCATGGTGCGCCGCATTGGAAAGGGATTATTCCCGATTCAGCGACGCTCTTAAAAGATTTGACGAGTGTCCTTTGGGAAGCGGAGCGTTAGCCGCCACTACCCTGCCTCTGGATCGCAAGAATGTTTCGCAGGATTTGGGTTTCAGCAGGTTATGCGTCAATTCCATGGACGCTGTGGCGGATCGTGATTTTGTTTTGGAGATTTCAAGTGCCTGTGCCGTCACTATGGTTCATTTATCACGTTTTTGCGAGGACGTGGTTCTATGGGCAAGCGAAGAATTTAAATTTATCGATCTTGCCGAATCGTGGAGCACAGGTTCTTCCATCATGCCTCAGAAAAAAAATCCCGACTTTGCGGAACTTATCCGTGGGAAAACAGGAAGAACAACCGGCAACCTTGTCGCTCTTTTTACGCTGTTAAAGGGACTGCCCTATGCGTATAACAAAGATTTACAGGAAGATAAAGAAAATCTTTTCGACAGCATCGACACATTGAACG
>Ga0268262_10000442_pt1 | contig 55122 bp, 55 predicted proteins | sample TergutNc150P3_FD_190354 | JGI IMG/M metagenome (GOLD analysis project Ga0268262, IMG submission 190354) | Nasutitermes corniger P3 segment gut microbial community from laboratory colony in Florida, USA - Nc150 P3 (SPAdes) (version 2) | ecosystem: Host-associated > Arthropoda: Insects >... | reverse complement strand
TGCTGCCTTCCGATGGTGCCACGGGCAATGACGAACTTGAAGCACTTACTGATGAAATGCGAGTAGCGGCGTTGAAAGTTTTGCCTACGAATGATTTTGTTTTGCTGAAGCAGGATGTTGTTGTTAAACGGCTTGGCGGTATGGAAAATTATATCAAGAAATGCAAGGAAAGTTCCTGCATTGTGGATTTGGGCAAGCAAGCACAAGTTGATTATGTGGCACAAGCCAGCGTTAGCAAGCTCGGCAATAGAATTAGGCTTAAAGTTGAGTTGTATAATGTGCGAACCGAAGGGTTGGTGGATATGTTAAGCGATGATGCAGAAAACATTAAAGGCTTGCTTTCCATTGTGAAAAAGAAAGCTCCCGAAGTATTTAGTAAAATAAAAAGTTACCTTGTAAATATAACAAGCGATCCTGAAGGAGCTGATTTGAGTTTTGACGTGATATCTTCCAGATGCACTACACCGTGCAAAGTTGAGCTTCCAGCGAGCAGTGTTCGCATAACCGCAGATTTAGATGAATACGAAACGGCAGACACTACTATTTCTATAAAACAAAATAACCAACGCATACTCATTCGAATGAAACCGAATTTCGGTTTTTTAGAGGTAAAGCCTGCTTATTCGGAAGGCATAGGCAAGGATGAGCAATGGAGTTTGACTTTGAACGGGCAATCTTTTTATTCTTTGGAAAATAAGCTACTTGCCGATAAATACAAGGGGGAACTCAGTCATAGGTGTTATGAGGATATAAGTTTTAATATTGGCGTGGGCAAAGGCAAGCGGCAAGTTTTTGATATGGCGAAGCAGGTGAAGTTGAAAAAGGGTGGTTTGGTTTTGAAGGCTGAAAAGAATGGCGAACCTGTTTTTGTGAACGGCAAACAAGTTGGCAAAACGCCTTTTAGCGGTTCTGTGCCGTTGTGTGCGGTAGTGGAGGTTGGGAAAGGTAGGGAGAGGGTGGATGTTGAGTTGGGACATAATGGGAGGGTTGAGCATACGCATAAATATGAATACGAAGTTCTGCGTGAAAGAGGCAATGCGTATTACGATGAAGGCAATTATGACCAAGCTATTGAGGACTATACAGCTGCCTTGAGAATTAAGCCTGATTACTATAGAGCCCAGAGCAATCGAGGTTATATGTATTACAGCAAAGGTGACTATGACAGTGCTATTGAAGACTATACAGTTGCCCTGAGAATTAAGCCTGATGACGTATTGTCTCTGTACTGGCGAGGTAATGCGTATTACTACAAAGGTAACTATGACCGGGCTATTAAAGACCTTGAAACTGTATTGAAAATTGACCAAAATTATTTTAACACTAGAGAGCTTCTTGAAGAAATCCGTCAAATCAAAGCAGGGGCGAATAGCTATTCCTATTCTAACGAGCCTTACAAAAGCAATATAAAATATTTAACAGATAATAGGGATGGTAAAAAATATAAAACAGTTACCATAGGCAGACAAATTTGGATGGCAGAGAACCTTAACTACAATGCAAAAGGTAGCAAATGCTACAACAATAATCTTGCCTACTGCGAAAAATATGGGAGATTGTATAATTGGGCAACGGCTATGAAGGCTTGTCCCACTGGTTGGCATTTGCCAAGTAATAGGGAGTGGGATGCCTTGTACCGCTACGTAGATGGCACAAGTGGCACGAGCAGTCCATATAAAAGTGAAACGGCAGGAAAATACCTTAAGGCATCTAGCGGTTGGAACAATGAATATGATGACTTAGGTCAAGGCAATGGTACAGATAATTACGGCTTTTCGGCTCTGCCTGGCGGTTTAGTCGGTTCCAAAGGCTATTTCGAAGAAGTCAACGACGCCGGCTTTTGGTGGAGTAGTAGTTCCGGGGGCAATGCTAATACCGCCTACAGTCAGGCAATATTCTACGTATTCGAATATGCAGTTGGTGCCTACGAGGATAAGAGCCACCTGTATAGTGTTCGTTGCTTGAAGGATTGAAAAGAACTTACGCCATAGTGGCGAAGAACCTTGTCAAGTCTCATTTCTCTGCGGAGATTTGGCAAGGGTAAAAAAACTAGCGGAGAGGGATAGGAGTTATATCTTATGGCTTACAACAACATTAGGAAGGCACTATACGAAAAATTCTGCGATAGCATTGGCAGAGATTATTGTGAAAAAGATGATTATGATTTTTATTATAAATCAGATACTACATATAATGGTTCGAGTAGTAATGTAGAAGAATTTAAAAATAACGGTAAAGATAAAAAAGCATTTATAGAGCAACATAAAAATTTCTATAAGACGATAGCCGAAGACAACGAAGTTGTCACCAAAGGCAGGAACAGTGGTTTCATTGGTTTATACCGTATAAAAGGGACTGATGAACATATATTAGATGAGATACTTGTTTCCATATTAAAAGCGGCTTGGGAAGATAGCGAAAAAATGAGCCAATAAATTAGCAATCCTGAAAATCCTAAAAATCGGGAGAAATAAGGATAACAGACATTTGGTAAAGATTTTATATATGGGCGTTTTTAATGTTCTGATAATCGGGGTTCAGACAAAAAAAGGAAAGGGTAAAACAATGAGTAACACAAAAGAAATTCAACAAGAACCTGATGACTACCAAGCCCTATATGAGCGAGGCAATGAATATGCCAAAAAAGGTAATTATGATAAGGCTATTGAGGACTATACAACTGCTCTCAAGATTATGCCTAATTTCAAAGATGCATTGATCAGCCGAGGAGTTATGTATTACTACAATGGCAACTATGACAAGGCTATTGAAGACCTTTCCGCAGTTATTAAAATTAATCCTAATGATTACAATGCCCTGTACTATCGAGGACTTGCGTATCACGACATAGGCAATTATGACAATGCTATTGCGGACTATAACGCTGCTCTCAAGATTAAACCAGATAGCCGAAATGCTCTGTATGAGCGAGGATTTGCATATTACAAAAAAGGCAACTATGATAGTGCTATTGAGGACTATACCGCTATAATAAAGACTATACCTAATGACCATGAATCCATATATATGCGAGGACTTGCGTATTATAGAAAATCCAACTATGACAAGGCTATTGTGGACTATACTGCCGCTATCAAGATTAAACCTGATTACATAGAAGCTCTGTACAACCGAAGCCATGCTTATGCCACCAAAGGCAACTATGACAGGGCTATTGAGGACTATACAAATGTTCTCAAGATTGTACCTGATTTACACGAAACTTTTTATGACCGAGGTAGAGCGTATATCTACAAAGGCAACTATGACCAAGCTATCGAGGACTATTCTGCCGCCCTAAAAATTAAGCCTGATTTCTACGATGCTCTATTTAGCCGAGGCATTGCGTATGGCCATAAGGGCAACCATGACCAAGCTATTGAGGACTTTAATACCGCTATTAAGATTAAGTCTGATTTCTACGATGCTCTATTTAGCCGAGGCATTGCGTATGGCCATAAGGGCAACCATGACCAAGCTATTGAGGACTATTCTGCCGTCCTAAAAATTAAGCCTGATTTCTACGAAGCTCTAATCAACCGAGGCACTGAGTATGGCAAAAAGGGCAACTATGACCGTGCTATTGAGGACTTTAATACCGCTCTCAAGATTAATCCCGATGACCACAACGCTCTTAACAACCGAGGCTTTGCTTATGCAAAAAAGGGCGACAATGACAAGGCTATTGAAGATTTTCATACCGCAGGTCTCAAATTTAAGTATGAGACTTTAAACAGCCGTGGCATAACTTATGCAGAAAATGGTGACTATGACAAGGCTATTGAAGATTTTAATACCGCTATTAAGATTAATCCCGATGGTCACGAAGCCCTGAGCTACCGTGGCTTTACGTATTACAAAATAGGTAATTATGACAAGGCTATTGAAGACTATACCGAAGCTCTCAAAATAAAGCCTGATGATTATATAACTCTGTGTAACCGTGGGAAGGCGTATCGTGATAAGAATGATATTGACCGTGCCATTGAAGACTATACCGAAGCTCTCAAAATAAAGCCTGATGATTATATAACTCTGTGTAACCGTAGTTCCGCGTATAGTATTAAAGGGAACTATGATCTTGCCATTGCGGACTACACCAAGATTCTAAAAATAAGACCGGATCACATAGAGGCACTGTGCAGACGTGGTAACGCATACGCTAAAAAGGGTGATTATGACCGAGCTATTGAGGACTACACCGCTGCCCTAAAAATTAGGCCTAATTTCCCAGAAGCCCTGATAAACCGAGGCTATGTGTATTACAAAATAAAAGGCAACTATGACCAAGCCATTGAGGACTGGGAAGCTGTATTGGAAATAGACCCAAATAATGTTGATGCCAGAAATGGGCTTAAAGAAATCCGAGGCCGCATGGAACTAGAACGTTTAAAAAAGAAATATAAGGAGAATAAGGAGAATTGATATGGAATATAAAAAATTAATTTCCGAAAAGGAGCTAACAATTGTAACGAAACCTTGCCAATCTATGTGTTCCCAAGTTTGGTGGTGATAAAAGAAAACTGGAAACAAAATGGATTTTACCTAGGGAGAAGAGAATATGGGAAATGAAGACGCAGAATCTTTGATTAATAAAGGAAATGATTTTTACAAAGCCAAAAATTATGAAGAAGCAATTAAATGTTATGACATAGCAGCACAATTAACCCCCCCAAATATCTTTATTTTTTATAATTGGGGAGATGCACTTTTCAATTTATCAAAAAATAAAAAAAATAAAGAAAGAGACGATTTACTTAACAGTGCACTTGAAAAATATGAAGAAATTATTAAATTAGACCACAAAGAAGTTATTGCTTATTATAGGTGTGGGCTTATACTTTCTAATTTAGCAGAAAATAAAAAAGATATAGAAATAGAAAATCTACTTAATAGTGCATTTGAAAAATATGAAGAAGCTGTACGATTATACGAACCAGAAACCGATAAAACCTCAGTTCTTTGTGATTGGGGAAATGTACTTTACAATTTAGCCAAAATTAATGAAGATGAATCTTTATTTAAAAAAGCATTTGCCAAATATTACAAAGCTATGCAGTATTCAAATTCAGACAATGCTGTATATGCTTTTGCTAACTGGGGAGATGCGTTACGTGATTTAGCCAAAATTAATGAAGATGAATCTTTATTCAATAAAGCCATTAAAAAATATGATGAAGCTATAGGAATAGAACCAGATAATCTTTGGCATATTATTGGTCGGGGAGATGCGTTATACGATTTAGCAAAAATTGAGCAAAAGGAACATTCGTTTAGAAAAGTCATTGATAATTATGAGGCTGCTCCGTCAGAACAAGAAAGTTTTTGGCTTAGTGTTGGCTGGGCAGATGCATTATACGATTTAGCAAAAATTGAGCAAAAGGAACATTCATTTGAAATAGCTATTGATAAATATGACGAAGCCATAAATATATATAACGAGAATATGTATCAAAGCGAGGGCAAGTTTTATGCTTTTTTCAAACTAGGAATTGCACTTGTTAATTTAGCAAAGATTAATCAAAATAAAGATTTATATGAAAAAGCAACAGATAATTTTAGAAAATCTAAAAAGAATATTTTGGAGATACTAACTTCTTTAGAAGAAGTTGATAGAAAAAAATTATTAAAAACAAATATTCTTCATTCGTTATTAGATTTTGATGATAATGATACTTATTTTAAAGAAGTTACAGAAAAACTTACAGATAAGCAAAGGAAAAAAATAAATGAATACAAAGAAGTTTATATTCGTTCTTTTTTTATTATCAGTCTATTGCATGTAAAAGATAAAAATGAAAAACTTGTGGCACATTATCTTGAAAAAAACATTTCACAAAGATTACTTTTTGATAGTAATTCTAAATTCCGACTAAACGCCATAAATTATTCTAACGACCCAAAAGAAGGAAGAACTTTGCTTGATTTTTTATATGGAAAAGAAGAATACAAGACCGATGAAGAATTAAATAACAAGGAATATGAAGCCTTTGCTGGCTGTTTTACATTTAACTATGACAGTTTAAATCAATTCCGCCTTTATGGAAAAGAAGGCGACAAAGAAGGAACAGGACTATCACTTGTTTTTCGCAATAATTTCTTCAACAAAGAAGTAATACCTGCTTTAAAATCATCGAAAATAGATTCATCCGAAACGAGTGATTATAATTATATAGAGAAAGATAAATTTCCACTTTACCGTTGTATTTATATTGATCCTCAATCTGGAACTGGACAACCTATTGCAGTTGTAGGACAAAAAGAAGAATCTCTTTTTGATAAAGAGAATATGAGAGATAAGTTTCATAAATATAATACAGAAATGAACAAAATTACTAAACGTGTCAAAAAAGAAATGAGATATTTAAAAGATAAAGCTAAAAATCTTGATCCCGTAATTGTAGGAAAATTACTTATTCATCTACGCTATCTTGTAAAACATATCGCATTTAAAGAAGAGCAGGAATGCAGAATGGTAAAAATACATAATCTTAACGATAAAGAAATTGAAATGAAAGATGAATATAAACAAATGTATATTAAATATTCACCAGCAGTACCGCTGTATATTGATAAAATTTACTTCGGTCCAAAAGCTGGAGGCATTGAATTATTTAAAAATATGTTAAAAAATAAAAGATTAGACCATATTCCTTGCGAAAAATCCACAAACCCTTTGGCGTAAACCTAGAATGCTATCCCACCTTTACAAAGGAACAACTTTACAAACCCTTTGGCGTAAATCAAATGGTGTAGCACATACCCGTAGCTTGTAAAATTAATTTACAAATGCTTTACCTATTCCAAATAAAATTTAAGCCCTGATTTTTATAAAAACGCATTTTCTCATCCGAACTAATAAGAGTAGCCTTGTTAGTTATAGCATGTGCCATAATAGCGTGGTCAACAGGATCTTTATGGTCAGGGATAGGAACTAGCTTGCCAAGTGTCAATATATGTTCCTTCTTGAAATAATCAACCGAAAAGCCTAGTTCGTCTATATGATTAAATATATCCTTTGTTTCTTTCCACCTAGAAAATTCAATTTTGCCTATTCTGAGCAATTGGATTATTTCTTCTATGCTTCTAGAGCTGATATTTATTGTATTTGATGTATCTAAAAGCAACTCGGAAACTTCTTTGGAAAGCCGGTCTTCTTCTTTAATGGCAAATAGCAATATATTCGTGTCTATGAAATAACGCATACTACCTCATAACTGCACGCATATCGTGGATAATTAAAGGTTCGCCATTTGGATGTTTTAAACGCCACAAAGCATATTTTGACAATTTTTTAGGTTTTGCCTTAACCTGTTTTTTTTCTACGCTCTTCATAATAATGTCTCCTATTAAACTAATTTACTACATAAATATAACAAAATTTCTGTAAATATAGCCGAAAAAAGTGAAAAGTTGTGTACTTTGCATACAACTGTTGCCAAATTTGCAAAAAATTGGCGTAGCCAACCGTCCAAAACCCGTCTAAACAATGTTTAAACACTTTTTGGACACTTTAAAACCGCAAATACAAGTTAAATTCGTAGTTTTTGCAGTGGCATAGTTATTGCGTTTACTATATTACGAATAGAGGCAAAATATGGCAAGACCAATAGCAGAAACCCCAATTTTGACAGGCAGCGATGCCCGCCGTTTCGACAGAGCTATGAAAAATTTAAAACCAGCTTCTAAGAAAGAAATTCTGGAACAACGCAAGGCTTACGAACTAGCTAAACAACGAGCTACATTCTTTATGCCATGAGCAAAATCTCAGAAAAAGTTATCCTGCTGTGAAAATCGGTCGTTTAGCTGTTTCTACCGAATATGCAAATTCTGGTTTTGGAAAATTGATAATTAGAATCGTTAAAGAAATGTATGCCCATTTAAAACAGCAAGCAGGTTGCCGTTTTATTACTGTTGATGCTTATCAAAATGCACTCGAATTTTACAAAAAGAATGGTTTTGATTTTTTAACTGAAAAAGATGCACAAGAGCAAACAAGAGCTATGTATTTAGATTTGAAAGCGTTTGTTTGAGCATATTGACCAAAGATTAATCAACGCTTTCGGAGAAGATTTTAAAGATAGACTAAATCAAGAAAAGGCGAAACGAAAAATCACCAGATACTGCTATTTTTGAAACTTCGTTATGGACCTATAGAATAGCCATCCCACCTTTACAAAGGAACAACTCACGGCTACGCCACAAGAAAAGACTGTGCTACCTCAACGCCAAAATCTCTTCTCGCGGCAGCTTGGTTATGCGAGCCACACGCATAGGACTAAGCCCATCTTCAAGCATAGATTTAGCGGTTTGCAAAATGCCTTTCTCCTTAGCATAAGCCAAAGCATTCATATGGTCGCTAAAACGTTTCATATCACTTTCGTAATTCATAAGCTCCTCACTAGTAAAATTAGAAATTCTCGCCACCTCAAAAAGACGTTTGAACACCATTTTATTAAGGCTCTTGGGTATTTTGTCAAGAGTATGCGCATTCTTGAATATGAAAAGCATTTTGTCAAGGTTGCTCTTGCATTCCTCTTCGGTTTTGGTAAATCTAGTAAGACGGACATAAATCAAACGCATAAGATTGTAGTAGCGAACCTCTGGGTGAAGCTCGTTGGAGAGGGAGAGATATTGAATAACCTCATCGCAATTTTCCCCAAAATCAGCATCAAAATCAAGAAAACTGAGCGTATAGACTACTGGAATGTTGTAGTCGTAAGGGACTTTCTTCCCTTTGCTTTCCATTTTCCCTTTCTTTGCAAGATTAGCCACTGCCATGCAGAGATAAAAGAGACTTCGCTTGATAAAGTGCTTTTGTTCCTCCACTTGCATCTCCACAATGAACCTTGTACCAGAAGCATCCTCGCACTGCATATCAAACACAGCTCCCCTATTTTTTCTCGTTTTGCCAAGCTGGACTGTGTGAATGACTTTCACATCTGTGATAGGTTTTTTTAGGACTCTTTCAAGAAACGTGTTGAGCATGAACAGAAGCAGGTCTTTGCATTTCTCATTGGCAAAGGCTTTCTTGAATGTGAAATCAAGCGTGAATGGCGCGTATATAGACAATGAAACCTCCTGTGTTAAAGTGAGGCTTATTGTTCCTACCAAAGTTAATATAGAAAAAATCCTTCCCAAAATGCAAATGGCGTAGCCAATCGTGAGTGGCATAGTTATAGCAAAATCCCCCTAACCGCCGCCGCTATCCTCAAATGAAGCCCAGCTAGTTCCGCCTCTGGCAACAAAGGTCTCAATTCCTGAATTTTTTGCTCATCCAACTCATTTGCCGTCAAAAGCAGTTTCTCCTTTAACGCTTTTAAATTTTTTGCAGGCTTTGCATTTTTATAAGTACGAACTTTCGTAAGCCTTTTTTGCAAAATTTCCAGATTCGGTTCCACTCTCAAAATTGCTTTATATTGATATATATCAAACAAATCTCTTAGCAATTCCCTCTCGTTCCAAGCTGCAATTTTATGAGCAAATGCAATAGGCAAATTTACTATTCTAACTATTTTAGACGACATTCCATAAAGTGATGCAATGGGCGAAGAAGACGTTGCAAGCGACTGACATTCAGTTTCGGCGTTTATTTCTATTTGGCAAGACTGCGAAAGATAATTGATATTTATATCCATAACTTTTGAATTTAATGTTATGCTGAAATCAAGCCCTTGAACACTTGATAATTTTTTTTCAATCAGAGGTTTTAATTCTTTTTTTGAAGTGAAAGGAATAAATACGTAATCAATATCGTTTGTATAACGTGGGCTATTGAGCAATCTAAGAGCCATGCCGCCCCTAATTATCGCATTATTGCCAAATTCTGCGGCAAAGAAATTTATGACCCAAGCCAAAAGTTCTTCTGTGTTTCTAAAATTTTTCATAAAAACACCTCTCTGCGAATGTTTTGAATTTTGGGTTGCCATAAGGTTCCAAATAGGCAAAAAATTTATTTTTGTTCAGCAAATTGTAATTTATGTCGCTGAATATGTTGAAGTGAAATTTTTTTCCGTGCAAATAAAAATAGAGTGTATCGAGAACGGCTTTTTCCGGCTCGGCAATTAAAACGCCTTTTTCGTTTGGCTCGAATCCAAAGCAAAGTTCTTTTGCCAACTTGTAATAAGATATATTTGGCACACCTTTATAGTATGCGGCTTTGAACTCCACTATGCAAAAAACCTGAAAAGGACTTTCCGTGCCTATTAAACGATGAGTGGCAAGAGCCGAGCCAAGCGATATATAGGAGTTTTGCCGAACCTTTGCAGAGAGTACGCCAAAATCAAAATTCTCTAGTGTGTAAATTTCCCTGCAATATCTTTTTAAAATTCCAGCTTTTATGAATCTGTTGATAATGCTGTGCAAAGAAATTCTGGAACTTTCGTTGAAAACAGAGGAAAGCTCCATGAGCGAAAACACGCCTTTCACGCTTTCGCCCAATTTGAGCAAATTTTCGGAATATTCCACCCAATTTTTCATATTGCTATATAATATAGAAAAACATATATTATCTAGTAATTTTAAAGCGTTCCCTTGGTGCTGGGGATTTCATCTGCATTTTTGCCCTTGCCTATTGCCATTGCAACAGATCTGGCGAATGATTTGAATATGGCTTCCATGCAGTGGTGGCCGTCTTGGCCATACAGCAATTCTATGTGCAGATTCATTTTTGCGTTTTCGGCTAGGCTTTTGAAAAAATGCTCCCAAAGGCTGGAATCCATTTCGCCTATTCTTGCAGGCAAACTTCCTTGCAAAACATAAGCATAGCGACCGCTGAAATCCAAGGCTACCCTCGCCAAACATTCGTCCATGGGGGCAAAGTAAAAACCAAAACGCTCAATGCCTTTTTTATCCCCAAGAGCTTGGTTCAAGCCTGAACCCAAAACTATGCCTATATCTTCCATGCTGTGGTGAAAATCTATTTCAACATCGCCCTTGCAGGCAAGGCTAAGTTCAATTCCCGCATGAGACTGGAACAAATTGAGCATGTGGTCTAAAAATGCACTTCCGCTTTTTATGCTACCTTTTTTTTTAGAATCTAAATCCAAATATAATTCAATATCAGTTTCTGCTGTTTTTCTGGAAATATTAGCTTTTCTTTTCATGTTCGGTCTTCTCCGCCTTCTCTATCTTCACTGCTTTTTCTGTATGTTCTGTTTTCTCTGCCATTTCTGTTTTTCCTGCCTTATCATGTTCTTTTTTATCGTCAAGGCCAATTATGGGTTTTGAATAGCGTTCTTTCAAACTTCTGCTGAATTCCTCTGCTTTTTTACTCAGTTCCGCAACTTGTATGCTGGCATAAGCCAACATACATACCGCCAGTATAAAGCCCAAAAGAAATAGCAATATATAGACGGTCATTTGATAAATTCCCTATCTCAATTCCCTATTTATTTTGTTGACTATCTTTCCGTTATAGAATAAAAGCGTGTTGAAGCTACCATAGTCCAATTTTGTGTTGTTTATGAACAGTTTTGTTCTATGTGGAACCGTGATGGTTACCTGCATAGTATCTTCGCGCTTTATGTATTTGCTTGTCATCTTTTTGAAATAGCCCATTTTGGTATCCACGCCTTTAATCGTTACTCCGCAAGTGCTGTCTGTGGCAGATGGAGTACATTCAAAACGAAGAGTGTCTGAACCAGGAACAACTACTGGTACTTCTGCTACTACCGCAGCCGCTGCTACCGTTGCTGCCTTGGGAAGAGGAACGGTGTCAATCACAACCACATTAGAAGTGTCTGGGGCACTGGCATTTTCTCCTAGACTTTCAGATTCTTCTGTTTTTTGATCTTCTTCCACCTCAAATTCGTCTTCTTCTGTTGAATAGTTATTCAACATTTTGCTTACAAAGAACAGTGCTATTATAATTACAAAGATAATTATTATGGCTGCTTTTGGTACATTGCTAGACGAAGACTCTGGAGAATCTTTTTCCTGCTCGGAGTCGCTCATAATATTTGTTTGAGTTATCCAAAACTGCGAATTTATTTCTGCGGAGAACTGTTTCAGCACTACGGTTTTATCCAAAGATAACTTATCGCACAGAGACACTATATAACTTCGCAGATAAGCTTCTGTTGGAAAGTAGCTCCAGTTGTTAGATTCTATCGCTTCCAGAATGTTTTTTCCCAAGCGAATGGATTTTGCCAGGTTTTCTAGTTCCAAGCCACGAATTTTACGAATACGGTGCAAATAATCGCCAACACGCTCACCTTCGCCTAAATTCAAGTTATTTTCATCTTCTGCCATAAGTTCTCCGTTTATTCCATTTTGTTAAGAGCCTCCAAGGTAAGGGCTATAGGGAGTCCCATAACATTGTAAAAGCAACCGTTTATTGATTTTATAAACCGAGCGCCTTTTCCCTGTGCTCCATAAGCACCTGCCTTGTCTGCATATTCCATTGTGGATATATAATTTAGAATTTCCAAATCCGAATAATCTCTGAAATGTACCTCAGTTTGGCTTTCTCCGGTGAATAAAATCTCGTTGTTTTGGCAAAGAGCAAGCCCGCTAATCACGCTATGAACCCTATTTCTCAACTTTTTCAGCATTTCGCAAGCATCATTTTCGCTTTTTGGCTTGCCTAAAACCTCATTTTCACAAAAAACAAGGGTGTCGCCCCCAAGCACAAAATCGTTTTGGAATTTTGCAGATACATTCAAAGCCTTTCTTTTGGCAAGTTCCAAAGGAATGTTTTTAGATGGGATATTTTCCGCATTTTCTTCGCAGGTGGGCTCTTCCACGCGAAATTTAACTCCTAGCAGTTCCAAAATTTGCGCCCTTCTTGGGCTTTTGCTAGCTAAAACTAATGGCACCTTATAAAGAATCCAAGTATTGTGGATAAACTTCTATTGTATAATAATTTTTCACCTCTGCAAGCCATTTTTGTTCTTTTTTCACCTGTTTTTCTGCCAGCATCAAGCTTTGTATTTTAGGCAGAGCCTTGGAAAAAGACAAAAAAGATACTGAGTCTATACGGAACATTTCTTTGTTATTTTCGTAAAATTCTTGCATTTCCTTGTCGGATTCTGCGTCTATGGCATCGTACATTGTAACTTTGAGCCTGTCCACCAAGATTTTTTTCTCTGCATCTTTTATCAGCTTTTGCGTTGTAGGGTCTTTTTGCAAACCTCGTTTCAAAGCCTCTCTATACATAACCTCAAGATTCACCCAAGATTCTACGCGGTGAACCCATTCCTCTCTTGAAACGGTGTCTCCTGGCCTCTTAGTTTCCTTAAGATCGTGCAAGTACAAGCGGGAATTTCCAACTTCTGCCACAACAACATGCGAGGATTTTTTCCAAAACTCCCAAGATTGCAGAAATTCCGTATCGCACGAAAAGAGGAGTGTGCAAAGCACAGCCATTAGCGTTAATTTTGCTTTTTGTTCAATAGAAATCATTTTTTGAAAATATAGTAAAAAATTCTACCTTTTTCGCTATGCCTCAAATACAACTTTTGCCCGACAGCGTTATAAATCAAATAGCTGCAGGTGAAGTTATTGAAAGGCCTGCCTCTGCGGTAAAGGAATTGGTGGAAAACAGCTTGGATGCTGGAGCAACCAAAATAAAAATATCTGTGAAAAAAGGAGGCAAAGATTTAATTCAAATTTCGGATAATGGCTCTGGAATAGAGCCAGAAGACATAGAGAAAAGCGTTATGCGCCACGCAACATCAAAGCTCAGAGACGTGGACGATCTGCTCAGATTATGCACAAACGGGTTTAGGGGTGAGGCTCTAAGCTCAATAGCTTCCATTTCCAAATTGACTATAGAGAGCATGGCTAAGGGTGAAGGGTCTAGCGGTATTCGCGCAGAATTTGAAGCCAGCGTTCTAAAATCAAAAGAAGAAGCCGCCTTGCCTTTTGGCACAACAATTACCGTTAAAGATTTATTTTTCAACGCTCCAGTGCGTGCGGAATTTTTGAAAAACGATTCCGTTGAAAATTCAAGGATTTTAGACTGCATAACAAGGCTTGCCATTGCAAACGAAAATACTCTTTTTGAATACAGAGCAGATAATCGCTTGTTATTCAGCACTCCAGAGGGAAGTTTACGGTCTAGGATCTCGGATTGCTTGGGAGCATCTGTAGCTCGTTCCTTGTTAGAGATTGAGTGGGAAGAGCATGGTATTAAGGTTAGCGGCTTTGTGAATGCTCCAGAGGATTTGCAGAGCAACAAAAGAAATGTTCCCTATATTTATTTGCAAAAACGTCCGATTTACAATGCCTTGATATCCAAAGCCATTAACCAAGCATACTCTCCTTATGGCGACTTTTCACCACTAGCCATTATTTTTTTGGAAATGCCGCAAGAGACCTTTGATGTGAACGTTCACCCAGCGAAGAGGGAAGTTCGCTTTTCAAGAGACAATGCGGTTTTTTTGGCTGTTAATCACGCTGTGCACAACGCTTTGCAAAACGCCATTTCTTACCCCTCCATTTCAATAACAAATACCCTAAGAGAACACGCTCCAGCTTATGTTGCAACTCCAGTTAGTCCAACACTTGTTGTTGATGAAAAACAAGTGAACGCAGAACTCTTCCCAGACTCTCGCATAATTCCTGTAGCACCGAGTTCCGCGAGTTCAGACCTTGCAGACAAGGCTCCTAGCAATTCCTCTGATTGCTTGCAAATAGGTAAATCTTACATTGTTTGCGAACATGGTAACAGCATGTTAATAATAGACCAGCACAGGGCGCACAAGCTAATACTTTACGAGCGCGCACTCGCCGCTTTTCAAAATAACGAGAGCTTGAATAGCCAAGAACTTTTATTTCCAGAAAATGTTGAAATTCCATCTTATCTGCTGCCTCTACTGGAGGCTCAAAAAAACGAATTAAAAAAACTCGGCTTTTGTATAGAACCCTTTGGTGGGGGCACTTGGCGTTTGCGGAGTATTCCTGCTCACTTGAAAATAGGCGCAGCAGCAACAGCTATAATTGTTTTTTTGCAAAATGCCTACGATAGCAAAGAAAGCGATATGTTCAAAAAAAATGCTCTCTCTTATGCAAATAGTTCTGCAATTCCAAGCGGAGCAGAGCTTTCGGTGCAAGAGATGAAAGCTATTGTTTCTGATTTATTGTTTTTGCAAAATCCTTATGAAACATCTAGGGGTGAGGCTGTTTTTATGAAAATGCCATTGGAAGATATTAGGAGAAAATTTTAGGAGAAATTTTTACTAGTTTGCAAATGTGCGTTCATATTTACTCACCGTTTTTATATTTCTGTTATTACTTGCCTGTTCAAACGACAACAGCAGTCCCACATATCCTTTTGAGAGGACTATTTCAGAAGTAGCTGTTGCCAAAACTTGCAAGGATTGTTATATTTTGCGGTGGAAACATCCCATTGAAAAAAAAGATTTGCAAAATTATTATGTATGGTTAGATACCACGGTGGTGAAAGATTCAGTTCAAAGCATATCGCAAACGCAAATTAAAGAGGCTTCTGCGAGTATTGCCTACAGCGGCAAAGGAGAAGGTGATTCTTTGGATTTATCCAAACTGATAAGCAAATATTTGGAAAGAGACAGTTTGCATATTGCAATTTGGGCAAACTATGCAGGTAACGAAAGAGGGGCTGTTATGCACTTATATGCTTATTTTGGCGATGATGTTCCTCCGTCAACAGTGTATTTTATCGATTCAACGGCAGCAAAATCTATTTGGATAAATTGGATTCGCCCCACCGACCAGCAAGATTTTTACTATCCAGAAGATGTAAGTGGTCCCATATTAGGTTACGATATCAGCGTAGAAGCAATGGACAAAAACGAAAACATAAGGAATGTACATGTGCAAGCAAGCCTTTCTGAGCAACCCATAAACTCCTCAGATTTAAAACTTTTTTACAAATTCAGAAAAAAAGGACGCAGCGTTGTGTTGGAAGAAGATCAAAATCAAAATCAAAGTTTTTTAAGATTTGTTATCCTAGACAGAAATGGCTTTGAAATCAATAATACTTTGGCAAATAGCTGGAAAGTGGAAATCTCTGATTTAAAACCTGAGAAGTATTACAAAATAACAATACTGGCTTACGATAGCGCAGGAAATCAGTCTAAACCAGAAAGTAAAATTGTGTCAACAACAGATACAATTCCTCCGCTCATAGCAAATAAATTTTGGCTTTATGCGGATTCTGGAGATGGCTTGCCGCGGCTTGATTCAAACCGACTTATTCTATTTTGGCCACGCAGCGTTGATCCTTTTGAAAGCCCAACACCAATACAACTGGATTCTAGTCTCCGTATTCCGTCTGGTTATCAAAAGTACAGAGAAGTGAGAAAATATTTGATTGAACAAAAAAATGGCGAAAACTGGGAGCCTATTGCTAGAGATTTTGTTGTGCTGGAAGACTACTATAATGTTCGTTATAAATTGGAAAATAATTCCATGAAATTAGATTCAGATGGAGAATTCATAAGCGATACCCTGCGTTGGATTTTGCCCGGAGATACAATCACGTTGCGAATAAGGGCAATTGATAATTCAGGGTATTATTCAAATGCTTGGATAAAAACTATTGTCGTTTCAAAGGGCGAACTTTGGAAATACAAATGTCCACAAAATTTTGTTCCGATTAAAATGGATTCATCTGTTTTTTGCATGGAAAAATTGCAGCATAATACGGAAGGTAAATTTGAAAAAAATATTCTCTACGAAAAAGCAAAAAAAGAATGTGAGGCTTTGAGTTTTAGATTATGTACTGAATTAGAATGGAACGCAGCTTGCACAGACGGCGGTTCAAGATATGGGGTTATAGAAGAGAGAAATTTTAACCCGAATATATTTTTGTATGGGTATTGCGGAGTGGGCACTGGAGATTCCGTTTCTGCAAACAACATTGCAAAGAGGAATAAAATTTGCGCAAATAGAAATGGAGTTAGGGATTTGCCAGGGCAGTTGCAAGAATGGGTTACAAGCAAAGGAGATTCTGGTGAAGTTCCATTGATAAAAGGAAGCAGTTATGCAAATTTTGAAGGAGCTTCAAGAGTGGAGCTTGCCCAGTGCAAAAATAGATTTGCCCCAACCCGCATAAGACCAAAATACACCACCGATACCGCTTTTTTGTACAGAAGCGGCTCTCGCATAGACACTTTGTTGAGCAGAGATACCACGCGCACGCTTCACGATATTTTGGATCCGAGTAAATTTGAAGGCACAATTTTATTTTATTCGCTAACCGATTCCGATGGAAATTCCCTCGGCACCGACTATGTTGACCAAAAAGAATATAACAACCGAGGTGGCGATAGATATTTGGATGTGGTTTGGCAGGGTTTGAAGTATGAAGGACCAATAGAAAAGCGGAAAGCTCTGATTTTAGGTACAGAAACCATAAATGCACAAAAATTCTTTTTAGACCCAACAGTTGGATTCAGATGTTGCGTAAACAGCAAGTAATTTTCTATATTACACCTATGAGACTTATTCTTTTAGCCCTTTTTTCATTGTGTTTTTTAGCTTGCATAGATGAATATGCCGATTCTATTGAAATTCGTGGTGATGGAAGTGCACAATTTTCCGCGAGCATTTACCCTTGCGAGCCAGACTCTAATTTTATAGGAAATATAAAAGCAATTTACGATTCTATCCCAGGTCTTAAGTTCGACTCCGCTTGGTTTTCACAAAGGGATTCCCTTTATTCATTTAATTTCAAACTATCTTTTGAAAACTTGTTATCTTGGCAAGGAAGTAAAAAATTTGAAAAAGACTTGATTGGCTATATTTCACTTAAAAAAATAGATACGCTGAAAAACGCCTATTCTTTTGAGCGCATAATAAACCCAACCGCAGAAAGCGAAGATGGCTCGGTTGTTCCCGAAGAAAGCCTTTCTCCTTTTGCCATAGAGCAAATAGTCAAAAACGATTCCGCTTTTTGGGAATATACTTTGGTTTTGCCACAAGGAGCACTGCTTATAAACAGCGAACCTATAGAGGCAACCCACATTGGCCAAGACAAAACACCAGGTGTTATTCATTGGAAATTCTATGCGAGCGAGGCAATTTCAAAAAGAATTTTATTAAAAGCAGATTTTTCATTGCCCACACAGCAAGTGATTAGCAGGGAATCTTTAATTGGAATAGTTGCTGGTTGCATTGTTATGCTGCTTGCAATAATCCTGTTGTTCCTCAAGCTAAAGAAACTGAGCATAACACTTAAAGAGTTAAAGAATACCGAAAAAAATTTAACAGGAGACTAAAATGCGCAAAATTTTGGAAAAGCTTTTGGAAAAAGGCTTTAAAGTGACTTTTAGCGAAGAGGCTGGCGTTCCCGTGATTTGTATTCACAAAAACGAAGAACTGACCTACACCTGCAAGCTAGGCATAGGCCGTTTCAAAGAAGACGTTGAAGACACGCTGAATTCGGCCTTGATGGAACTGAGTAAACAATGAAAGCAACAAAAATATTTTCGCTTTTATCATTTTCACTCCTGATTTTTGCCTGCTATGTTGATGTATATGAAACAGGCAAGAGTTCTTCTTCATATTATTATTCTGAGCCAGCTCCTTCATATAATAGTTCCTCATCTTCGCAGACAATTGTGCCGCAGTCTGATTCATTGCATTGTGAAAAACATTCTTACAAGATAATAAAAATGGGTTTACAAATGTGGACTGCACAAAATTTAAATGAAATACCAAAATCTGGAGCTTCGTGGTGCTATGGCAATTTTGATGAGAATTGCAACATACACGGATATGGAAGATTATACGACTGGGAAGCGGCAATGAGTATTTGCAGTGCTTGCGATGGAGGTTGGAGATTGCCAACCAAAGAAGATTTTGATGAATTATTAAACTGGGATGTTGAAGATCTTATACGCACATCCGTGTGGCATGCGGTTTATGCTGGATACAGACATAATGACGAGAGCATAGGTTTTAGGTTTAAGGATAGATATGGAGACTGGTGGTCTTCCTCAGTAGGTGGCAAAGGCAACCGACCATATTATTACGAGCTTGAAATTGGTGGAAATCAAATGCACAGATATGATCAGGAAAAAAATTTTGGCTTTTCCGTTCGCTGCATTAAAAAATAATAGAATTACCCTCTGAACAACAGCACATCTCCAATATCATTTTTGCCAAGGGCAAGCATATAAAGCCTGTCCAAACCAAGTGCAACACCTGAACATTCCGGCATTCCCTTTTCTAAAGCGGTTAAAAAATTCTCGTCTATTTTTGGAATGGGTTTTCCCATTTTTTTTCTCTTTTCTATGTCTTCCAAAAAACGTTTTCTCTGCTCTTTTGCATCTGTCAATTCCTCGTAGCCATTGCAAAGCTCAATTCCATTTATGTATAACTCAAAACGGCAGGCAACTTCTTGCCCCATTGAATTTTTGCGAATTTTTGCAAGGGCTGCTCTTTTTGGCGGGTAATCAACGATGAATTCGGCGTAGTAGGGGCAGACACATAGGTCTGCCCCTACTACGCCTAAATTAGGTTCTATTATTGCACTCATTGCGTAATCCTCTATTTCTTCTAATGTCCAATTTTTATGTTCGGCTTTTAATTTTTCCATATCCACATTTTCAAAAGCCTGTTCCCAAGTTGTTCTTTTTAAGGGTAAATTTTGGGCCGTTATGCAGTTAACGAGGTCTAAAATTTCTTGTTGCAGGTCTTCTGCCGAAAAGCCTATTCTATACCACTCGGCTATGTTGAATTCGCAGTTATGCTTGGTTCCTGTTTCACCTTTTCTAAAAGCGTGGGTTAATGAGAATATATCGCCAAAGCCCTCTGCCAAAAGCCTTTTCATATAAAATTCGGGGCTTGTTGCCAAATAATGCGCGGGTGGCAGGGTTTCAAAATAATCCAGTTGCGGGTCTGTGCCACAAGTTGCAGAAAGCATTGGAACATCCACTTCTAGCAAGCCGCGACTCAAAAAAAATTCCCGGACTTTGTTGTGGAGTTTTTGACGCTCTATCCAAATTTTAGGGTTCAATTGAATATTTCCCTCGCTAAATCTTTATATTCTCTAACAATTAAATTGTAATATTTTTTTGGCAAAGGTGCACCACTTTTCAGTTTCTCGTCTAAAACTCCAATACCAACGTTGTAGGCTATCAGGGCATGTTGCAAATTTTTGTATTTGGCAATTAATCGGAGCAAATAAGCAGTACCAACCATTAAGTTCTTTTCTGGGTCAAATAAATCCTTGGGCGAATCTATTTTAACTTTAACAGAGCGAGCAACCTCCAAAGCAGACTCATATTTTACTTGCATAAGACCAAGTGCCCCAGATTTTCCGCCAGACGAATAAAGACCTCTTGCGTTTGGGTTTCCTTTGCTTTCGTGTTTTATCACAGCTAAAATTAAAATAGGGTCTATTTTGTAGTCTGTTGAAATGGCAAATAACTTTTGTGCCAAAATGCTTTTGTGCTCTTCTGGCAGTTTTTTCTTAGACAAAATATCCAATCCCTTGCTGATGCGAAAAAGGGTCAAAACCTTTTCTCCCTGTTTTTCAATTTCGGCAATTTTCACCTGTTCTGCCAAAATTTCCTTATTCAGAGCCTTGATTTGTTCATTTTTGCCCTGCCAAGTGATAAATACAAAAACCACGAATATCGCCGTAGCCACGCAAATAAAAATTAAATGGAGAACAGAAAGGCGCATTGAAATAAGGTAGTAAAAATAATTAGTATTTTTATCCAAATTATGCTTCTATATCACGGCAGTTATTTAGAAATCAAAAGCCCTCAAATCCTCGCAGGAAAATATGCAAAGGATTTTGGCATGGGTTTTTATTGCACCGAGCTGAGAGAGCAGGCAATTAGATGGGCGAGCCGCTACAATTCCCCAACACTCAATGTTTATGAATACGAAAAAAATTCTTCATTAAAAATAAGAGACTTTAGCGAAATGACAGAAGAATGGCTAGATTTTGTTATTTTTTGCAGAAGCGGAAAAAAGCACGATTACGAAATTGTCAGCGGGCCAATGGCAAATGACCAAGTTTACAATTATATAAGCGATTATATTGACGGAGCCATAACAAGAGAGCAATTTTGGGCTTTGGCAAAATTCAAACATCCCACGCATCAAATAACTTTTTGTACCGAGCTGGCATTAGAGAGTCTAAAATTTGTAAAAAGCGAGGCGACAAAATGATAGGCAGGGAAATAAAAGAGCATAATGATTTGTTTTTTGTGTGTTCTCTAATAGATTATATAGCGCGAAAGACTAAATCGCATAGGGGCACGGTTGCAAATTCAATAGGAAAAACAGAACTGAGCCGAATTTTTGGTTTGGCAGATGTTTATCATTCAGAAAATATAGACAAAATAAGCGATGAGCTTATAGAAAAATTTGCTGTGCCAAGCGACAATTTTCCCACAGAGAGCAAATATACACTGCCTTCGCACTGGGATATAGGCAAGGTATATAAAAGGCTTATAATAAATATAGCCGAATATGAGCAGTTGGATTTTATTTCCGCACTCCTCAAGGCTTATAATTCTCCTATTTCAGAGAAAATAGAGAACTTCAATAGCAGCCTTTATTATGAAAATCCAAGTTATATTTTCGCTTGTTATCAAGAAGGCAAGGTGTTGTGAGATACGGTTCTCGTCATGGTTTTCGTGTTCCAGCTCAAGAAACTGTCCATTCTGCTTAAAAATGTTGTTTGATTGCATGAATAATTTCTACATTAGAGGTATGTCTGCTGTTCTCAATTTGATTTGGTTTTTGCCAGTTCTAACGGTTTTCGTTAGTTTGCTTATACCAAGGCAGCAAAACCAAACATTAAAGATGTTTCACGCCATTTCTGCGCTCGCAAATATGGGGCTGTGCGTGTTTTTTACGATTAAAATTTATTGCTTGGTTATGAATTCTGGCACACCTATTGGCAATGCCCTGCATCTTCAATACCTAACAGACGTTTCTTGGCTACCAGCTCTCGGTATAAGGTTCATAATAGGAGCAGATGCCCTTTCAATATTAATGTGCTTTTTGGCTTCTGTAATAGTGTTCACGGGCATTTTAATGAGCTGGAATGTTGAGAGACCAAAGGAATTTTTCGCTATGATCCAAATTTTGGGTTCTGGGGTTTTTGGCGTATTTTTGAGTTTTGACCTGTTTTTGCTCATGGTGTTCTACGAGGTAGAGGCTCTGGCAATGTATTTGATGATTGCAGGTTGGGGAACAGGGAGGCGCGATTACTGCGGAAAAAAACTCACATTAACTCTTGCCCTAGGCTCTGCCTTTGCGCTCATTGCCGTTATAGCAATGTACTCTGAAAGCAATATAGGAAGCTGGGACATTCGCAGGCTTGCAGATGTTCTATTGCCAACTAAGTTTCAAATGTGGGCATTCCCGCTTTTATTCATAGGTTTTGCAATTTCGGGTTCGCTTTTTCCTTTTCACAACTGGAGCCCCGATGGTCACAGTGCGGCACCAACTGCGGTGTCTATGTTTGCGGCTGGCGTTATGATGAAGATGGGCTGCTATGGCTGCTTGAGGGTTGCAATGTATTTAATGCCAGAGGGAGCAAAGTTCTGGCTGCCCTACATAGTCTTGCTTGTTCTGTTCAATGTTGTGGCAGCGGCATTTATCGCAATTAAGCAGCGCGATTTGAAATATATAATAGCCTATTCCTCCATATCCCATTTAGGGCTTATATTCCTTGGGCTTTGCGCTACAAATTTAATTTCCATAAAGGGAGCTAGTTTGCAAATGCTCTCGCACGGATTTTTAACGGGTTTGTTCTTTGCTTGCATAGGAATGATTTACGGCAGAACGCACACTAGAATGGTTGACGAAATGGGCGGTTTAATGAAGGTTATCCCGCTTATGGGAGTTGGTTTTGTGATTGCTGGCTTCACTGGGCTTGGGCTTCCGGGTCTGAGCGGTTTTGCGGCAGAACTCCCCATTTTCATAGGTTCGCTAGGAGCGAGCAACAAGGTGGTTCAAGTAGTGGCTGTTTTTGCTATTCTCTCCATAACCACAACTGCCGTTTATGTTTTGCAAGCCACAAATAAAATGCTAAGTGGCCCGCTAAATCCAAAGTTTTCTTCCTTACCACCAATAACCATGCCAGAAAGAATTGTTTTGGGCGTTTATTTTATTTGTTTGTTTGGCATGGGTTTATTGCCAGGCTGGATTTCTAAATTTTTAGATACGAGTTTATTACCGATTTTTGCAAATATTAACAGATAAACAGAAGGGAAAAATTATGGATAATGAGAGTGCCGCAACAAAACGCAAAACCATATTCCTTGTTGATGACAACATCACAAATTTGACTATGGGCAGAAATGTGCTTTCTGGTCATTATAACGTAGCCACCGTGGATAGCGGGCAACGTATGTTGAAAATGCTTGAAAAAAATATTCCAGATATGATTCTCCTCGATGTTGAAATGCCGGAAATGAACGGCTACGATGCGATAAAAATAATAAAAAGCAAAAGAGAAACCAAAGATATACCGATTATTTTTTTAACGGCAAAAAGCGATAGTGATAGCGAACTTGAAGGTTTATCATTAGGCGCTATAGATTACATAATAAAGCCATTTTCTCCTCCGCTTTTGCTAAAACGCATAGAAACACATTTACTTGTTGAATCGCAAAAAGAAGAACTCTTGAATTATAATAAAAATCTTCAGAGTTTGGTGGATGCAAAAACAAGAACGGTTTTGGAGCTTCAAAATGCCATTTTAAGGGCTATGGCAGAGCTTGTGGAAAACCGCGATGATATAACGGGCAAGCATTTGGAAAGAACTCAGAGTTATTTGAGTTTGTTGATCAATGCCATTAAAAATCACCCTTTGTATGCAGATGAGGTGAGTAATTGGAACATAGATTTGGTGTTGTTATCTTCGCAGTTGCACGATGTTGGCAAAATTGTGGTGAAAGATGAAATTCTCAAAAAGCCCGGTAAACTTACAAATGAGGAATTTGCTGAAATAAAAAAACACGCTATTTTTGGAGAAAAAATTATTGATAAAATAAAACGTAATGCAACTGAGCACGAATTTTTGGAACATGCTAGGATTTTTGCTACTTCTCACCACGAAAAATGGGATGGTACCGGATATCCAAGAGGGTTGAAAGGAATTGATATCCCTCTTCAAGGCAGGCTTATGGCCATAGCCGATGTTTACGATGCTCTAGTTTCAGACAGGCCTTATAAAATGGCATTCACGCACGAAGAAGCCGTTAAAATTATCTTAGAAGAAAAGGGAACACATTTTGATCCTGATTTGGTGGATATTTTTATAGGAATTTCCGATAAATTTAAAGAAGTCGCACACTCTTTCAAACAGATTAGCTGAATATGAAACGAAATAGATTTATCATATTTTCCGTTGTGCTATTTTCGGTAATTTTTATAGCGGGAAGTGGGATTTTTATTTTTTTTCTGCAACAAATTATACGAACAAACAAGGGAAATGAATTAACTCAAATATTGGAAATTGAACGAATAAAGCTGGAAGCATCGGTAAATAGCGAAATAGCCATTGCTCTTAAAATGGCAGGTTCTCCTTTGATACAAAATTATTTTGCCGACCCAGAAAATCCTGAACTCAAAAAAATGGCTTTTGAGGAAATAGCAGGATATCGCAAGGCTTTTGCGGCAAACTCGGTTTTTTGGGTAAATGATATTGATAAAAAATTTTTTTCTGATGACTCTTATGCTTACACAGTTGATACAGCAGACCCAAATAATTACTGGTATTTAATGACACTTAACAAAACGGAGAGATATAATTATAATATCAACTACAATCCAGACCTTAAGGTTACCAATTTATGGATTAATGCGCCAGTTTTCAACAGCAAACATAAACCCATAGGCATTTTGGGTTCAGGCATAAACCTTTCGGAATTTATGAATAAGTTGTATAAAAACTACGACCGTGAAGCAGAACTTTACTTTTTTAATGCACTCGGAGAAATTACTGGTGCAAAAAATGTTGAGCTGGTAGCTACGAAAAAACACATTAACGAAGAGTTGAGCGAAGCTGGTTTTGATATTGTTGAACGTGCAAAAAAATTTAAACCAAATGAAATGCAAACTTTCGATATCAAATCTGGGAGAATTGCCCTAGGCACGGTTCCTTTGCTAGGCTGGTATTCTGTGGCACTTATGCCAGACAGTCTAAACGACTATAAAACCAATATGACAGGATTATTTATAGCTATGATGGTGGTAATGGCTATAACTATTATTATATTCAATATATTTATTTCTAGGCTTCTTAAACCTTTGCACAAAACAATGGACGATTTAAAAGCCGCTTCAAAAGCTAAAAGCGATTTTCTCGCTAGAATAAGCCATGAGATAAGAACTCCTATGAACGCGATAACTGGCATGGCAGAACTAGCTTTGCGCGAAAATATACCACATTCTGCCAAAGAGCATATTATCACAATTAAACAGGCTGGAAACAATCTATTATCTTTAATCAACGACCTCTTGGATTTTTCAAAAATAGAGAGTGGCAAATTGGAAATAGTCCCTAGCAACTACCTATTTTCCTCACTGATTTTTGATGTGGTGAATATAATTAAAATGCGTGTTATTGACTCAAATATCAGTTTTGTTGTGAATATAGATAGCAAAATCCCAAATTCTCTTTTTGGAGACGAAACTAGAATAAGGCAGGTGCTACTCAATATATTGAGCAACGCCGTGAAATATACGAAAAAAGGTTTTGTTTCCTTTTCCATAAGCGGAGAGATAACAGAAGACGAGGTTTTATTAACTATAGATGTATCAGATAGCGGCAATGGCATAAAACCAGAAGATTTAAATAAACTGTTCAGTGAGTTTGTGCAAGTTGATTTGGCATCCCACAAAGGCGTTGAAGGTACGGGGCTTGGCCTTGTGATAACAAAAAAACTTGTTAATGCCATGGGTGGAGACATTGAAGTTCAATCGGAATACGGCAAGGGTAGCACGTTTAGCATTAAGCTTTCGCAAAAAATACACTCACCTGAGCCTTTGGCATCGGTAGAAAAAGCAGAAGAGAAAAGCGTTCTTGTTTATGAGCAAAATAAGATATATGCAAGTTCCATAGTTTACACCGTGGAGAATTTGGGCGTGGATTGCCATAAAGTTGAAGACGATGAAGATTTGCATAAAAAGCTGCAAGATAAAGATTATACATTTTTGTTCGTTTCTTATTCCCTGCTTAAAAATGCCAAAGCAATAATAAAAGTACTTAAATCCAAAACCGAAATAGTTGTTTTAACAGAATTTGGGCGTGTATCAATGAACATAAATTTTGACATATTGGCTATGCCCGCACATTCCATATCCATTGCAAATATATTGAATGGAATATCTGATAACAATTTCTCATATAGCACAAATGAAGATGCCTATGCACAGTTTAGCGCACCTAAAGCTAGAATTCTCATTGTGGATGATATTGGTACAAATTTAAAAGTAGCCGAGGGCTTGATGTTGCCTTACAAGATGAGAATTGATTTGTGCTTTAGCGGTGCAGAGGCAATTGAAATGATAAAGAAAAACTTTTACGACCTAGTGTTTATGGATCACATGATGCCAGGAATGGATGGTATTGACACTACAAAGTTCATAAGGGAAATGGGCAGTGAAAATCCGTATTATGCAGATTTGCCAATTATAGCATTGACTGCCAACGCGGTATCTGGCACAAAAGAGATGTTCCTTTCAAACGGTTTTAATGACTTTTTGTCAAAACCTATAGACATTATTAAGCTCAATGTAATTCTCGGAAAATGGATTCCAAAGGAAAAGCAAGAAAAATTGAACGCAGATATAAATGAGGTAGAGGTAGAAGGATTGGACTCAAAGATAGACATAGTTGTTCTTACCGCTTTCCATAAAGATGGATTAAGGAAAATAAAAGAAATCAAAAAATGCCTAGAAGTGAAAAGCTATTCTACATACACAACTTATATACACGAGTTAAAGAATGATTGCTCAAATCTTGGGGCTCATGATCTGTTCGAGCAGGCAGAGGCTTTGGAAATTGCAGGCAAACAGGAAAATTCTAGATTTATTGATTCGAACAATCTTCAATTTTTAATATCTTTGAAGATACTGTTAAACAATATTAAAAAGGTGATATGATGTTTGGGAAAATAAAAGAAATATTTGTAAAATACAAGGCACTTATGCTAGATTATGGCGGTGAATCTAGTCGCGATACTTTTAAAGGCGAATTGAATTACGAAGCTAGTACCCTTTTCTTTACTATGATACTATGCGCAGTAGCGTGGTTGCCTTATATTCAGAATGACCTCATATTGCACCAGTATCCAGTATTTGTTGTTTGTCTTCGCATTGGGCTAAGCGTGCTGAGTATTAGCCTAATGGCTTTGAAACTTACAAATCGTTTTAGACATAGTCCAGATTTAATGATGAAAATATTGATAGGTTATCTCTATTATGGAACCATGCTTATTACAGCTACGTCTGGCAAATCTGCAACCTCGTATATAGGTGGGTTTTGCCTTATAACCATGGTGAACACTTTTGCGCCTTTTACATTTAGATGGAAAGTTATAAGCATTTTTTCAGCTATTATAATATTTTTTGTAATTGGAGCATTTACTGGTTTGGATTTTTCAAATACTGCCACTATATATTCCATTAACGATTTATTTTCTGCGCTATTTATAAGTATGTTTCTCTCTTATATCACCAATGAGACAAAGTATAAAGCCTGGATGCGGCGGCAAAATTTATTTAAACTTTTAAAGATGAACGAAGAACTCGCTATGAAAGCTGAAAGTGCTTCTAGGGCAAAGAGTGATTTTCTAGCAAAAATGAGCCACGAAATACGTACACCGATGAACGCTATAATAGGTATGTCGGAGTTAGCCTTGCGCAAAGATATGTCAAATAGTGTACGCGAAGATGTTATAGTGATAAAACAATCTGGCGTGAATCTTTTGTCAATAATAAACGATATTTTAGATTTTTCAAAGATAGAGAGCGGCAAGCTGGAAATAGTTTCTACCAATTATTTATTCTCTTCGCTGGTAAACGATGTTATAAGCATTATCAGAATGAGGATTATAGACTCTAAGCTTCGCTTTGTGGTGAACTTGGATGGCAGCATACCAAATGAGCTTTACGGAGACGAAACGAGAGTTAGGCAAGTATTGCTAAATATATTGAGCAACGCGGTGAAATACACCAAAGAAGGCTTTGTATCTTTTTCTGCCAGTGGAGAAATTATAGACGATAACGTGGTTTTAACCATAGATGTTACAGACAGCGGCATGGGCATAAAACCAGAAGATATGAAAAAATTGTTCAGCGATTTTGCTCAGTTTGATTTGGAACTGAACAAAGGGGTTGAAGGCACAGGTCTTGGGCTCTCCATAACCAAAAACCTAATTGAGGCTATGGGCGGGGATATAAACGTTGTGAGCGAATATGGCAAAGGCAGCACTTTCACCATAACACTTCCGCAAAAAATCCGCTCTCCTGAGCCTATGGCTAAGGTGGATAACCCCGAAGACAAGAGCGTGCTTGTATATGAGCCTTTGCAGATATACGCAGATTCAATGATTTGCGCAATAGACACTCTGGGTGTATATTGCACGTATGCAACAGACGATAAAACATTCCGAGAAAAACTAGCAGAAAGAGATTATTCCTTTGTGTTCATTGAATTTCTTTTGTTAGACGATGTTCGCAAGATTATGATGGATGTTGGCTCCAAGGCTCAAATTGTGCTTATAGCAAACTTTGGAGATGCCATAGCAGACAAGAGTTACGGCACTCTCGCTATGCCTGTACATTCCATATCTGTTGCAAATGTTCTGAACAATGTTTCTGAGAGTTTCTCTTACAATGCAAACGAAACCACAATTAAGTTTATTGCACCCAAAGCAAGGGTTCTGGTTGTTGATGATATAGCCACAAATCTAAAAATATGCGAAGGATTGATGCTTCCTTACAAAATGCACGTGGATTCATGCCTTAGCGGAGCAGAGGCAATAGAACTCGTGAAAAAGAATGAATACGATATAGTGTTTATGGATCACATGATGCCAGATATGGATGGTATTGAGACAACAAGGCGCATAAGGGGATTGAGGATCGAAGATGTACGTTATTTGAACTTGGCCATAATTGCGCTAACTGCCAACGCTGTGTCTGGTGTAGAAAAAATGTTTCTTTCTAATGGTTTTAGCGATTTTATGTCAAAACCCATAGACACAAAAAAATTAGATTCCATATTGGAGAAATGGATACCAGAAGAAAAGTGGGAAAAGGCGACCGAAGAAATAAAAAGCGATATTGACTCTGAGGTAAAGATAAAAATAGATGGAGTTGATGTTAGGAAAGGGATAACCATGACAGGCGGAACCTTTGAGAGCTACGCCCAAACCTTATCCGCCTTCCATAAAGACGGATTAAAGAAGATAGAAGAGATCAAAAAGTGCTTGGAAACGGATAACTATCCTTTATACACCACTTATGTCCATGCGTTAAAGAGCGCATCTGCAAGCCTTGGCGCAGCTAATTTGTCTGAGCAGGCAAAGGTATTGGAAATAGCGGGCAGGCAAGAAGATTCCTCATTTATCAGATTGCACAATCCCAATTTCTTAATATCTTTGGAAACGATTTTAAATAATATAGGTACGGCCTTAAACAGCGTGAAACAGGAAACATCCCTTGATTTTGATTTGTTGAAAAGTGAACTTTGTAAATTAAAAGAAGCATTTGATGCTTTTGACTTTGGTGCTATTAACGAAATAACGGGAAATTTGCAAAAATTTCTACAGATACCAAAAATAGGGGAAACCCTGGAAAGCGTTTTGCAAGACACTGTTGTCGGTGAATACGAAAAAGCCGTGGCAGCTATAGACATTTTGTTAAAGGAGGTAAAATGAACATAGAGCAACGCATGGAAGAATTTACGCTAGAAGGCAAGAACTTCGTTTACTATGACTTGTCTGAGTTTAAAACAAATGATGAATTCTTGGAATTTACCAAAGTGGCTAAGGAACGCATAACCAAATATGCCGAACATTCCCTATACACCATAACGAACATAAGAGATGTGAAATTCGATTCAGAAACTAAAAATATAGTAGCAGACTGGATGGAGCACAATAAGCCTTATGCAAAATATGGTGCGGTAATTGGCTTTGATGGCATAAAAAAGATTATGGTTAATGCCATACTCAAACTGTGTGGCCGAAAAAATATGACTTTTTCTTCAAATAAGGAACAAGCTATTGAATTTCTGATGAAACAGTAAATAAAGTTGCAAGTGCCTCTTTTGTTTCCAAAACATCGTGCACGCGCAAAACCTTAACGCCTTTTTGAGCGGCCATTATGCCGCATACTATGCTTGGGATTAAACGGTTGCTATTTTCCAAACCTTCTATTTTTGGAATGAAACTTTTTCTTGAAACACCTAGCAGCACAGGGTATTCTGTTTGGCAAAGAGCGTTTATGTTTGAGATTAGCGCAAGATTTTCTTTTTGCGTTTTGCCAAAACCAATGCCTGGGTCTATGTATATATTTTTTATTCCTTTTTCCTTTAGCAAATCCGCACGTTTTAGGAGATAATTTTTCACATCTTTAAGTGAAGATGTGCCGCCTGCGTATTTAAGTGTGTGTTGCAGAACGGCATCTGCTTTTGTGTCTGTTATGGTTTTGAGCATTTCGGGGTCGTGTTCCATAGCAGAAATATCGTTTATCATATTTGCCCCTGCTTTTACCGCCTGCAATGCAACATTTGCTTTTGTTGTGTCTATAGATATTTGAAAATTTTTTCTGCTCTGTTTTTTGGCAAGCATTTCTATAACAGGAATCACCCTCGCAAGTTCTTCTTCTTCTGAGATAGGTTCATAGCCTGGTCTTGTACTTTCTCCGCCTATGTCTAAAATATTTGCGCCATCGTTCAAAAGTTTCAATGCGTGTTCAAAAGCCAGCTCTCTCGTATTGTGCTTGCCCCCATCAAAAAAACTATCTGGAGTGCAGTTTATTATGCCCATTATTTGCGGGAATATCATCCCGGTATTGTCTCTGCGAGAACAACATTGTGCTTCTTGAGGTTATCAAGAGCTGCATCAATTTCTTCCACTTTGAAAAACATTATAGCGTCTTCACCTTTTTTGGGGATAAAGGAATAAAAATACTCAATGTTAATGTTTTCTTTTTCAAACACGGTGAGAAGATTTGCAAGGCCGCCGGGGTGGTCTTCTACAACAACACCGATTAGGTCTGTTAAATTCACAGTAAAACCAGCTTTTTTCAATACATTTACAGCACTGTCGTTATCTCGTGTAATCATTCTCAAAATGCCAAAATCCAATGTATCGCCAACCGATACCGCACACACATCTATACCCGCTTCACCAAGTACCTTGATTGGCTTATGAGCCTGACCTGGTTCGTTTTCAATTAAAACAGAAATTTGCTTTATCATATTAAATTCTCCTCTTATCAATTACTCTAACAGCTTTGCCCAGGCTACGTTCTATTGTCCCTCGGCTCACAAAATGAATTTTCACACTTATGCTTATTGCGCTAGATATATTTTTCTCCAGCAGATTTTTAAGGTTCTGAATATTCTTCACTTCATCGCTGAATAATTCATCCTTTATTTCCACTTGAATTTCTATCTTATCAAGGTTATTCACACGATCTACGATAATCAAGTAATGCGGCTCTATGTCTTTTACCGCGAAAAGTGCGCTTTCAATTTGCGATGGGAACACATTTACACCGCCGATGATAAGCATATCATCACTGCGTCCTATGATTCTTGTCATGCGAATATGGGTGCGCCCGCATTTGCACGGCTCTTCAATCAAGGAGCAAAGGTCTCGTGTGCGATAACGGATTAAAGGCATTCCTGTTTTGCTTATTGTTGTGAATACAAGTTCGCCCTGTTCGCCGTTTTTCAAGGGTTCAAGTGTTTCTGGGTTGATAATTTCCGGCAAAAAGTGGTCTTCCCATATATGCGCACCGCATTGGTGCTCACATTCTATTGAAACGCCCGGCCCTATTATCTCGCTCAACCCATAAATATTGTAGGCTTTAATCTCAAGCCTATTTTGAATTTGCTCACGCATTTCCTCAGTCCAAGGTTCGGCACCGAAAAAGCCTTGTTTTAAATTAAAATCAGAGATTTTATAGCCTTCTTTTTCCATTTCATCTGCCAAATAAAGAGCATACGATGGCGTACAGCACAAGGTAGATACTTTGAAATCTTTGAACATCTGTAATTGTCTTTTTGTGTTTCCGCTAGAGGCTGGTATGGTAAGCGCACCGAGGAGTTCGCTGCCATAATGCGCTCCAAGCCCGCCTGTAAATAATCCATAGCCATAAGCAACGTTGATTATGCTGCTATGCGAGCAACCACCTGCCGTAAACGAGCGAGCCATCACAGCAGACCATATATCTATATCGTTTTGGGTGTAGCCTGCCACGGTGAGTTTGCCAGTTGTGCCGCTTGAAGCGTGGACACGGACTATATCGTTCATAGAGGCACTGAACATACCATAAGGATAATTATCGCGCAGGTCTTGTTTTGTAGTAAATGGAAGTTTTTTCAAGTCGCCTAGGCTTTTTATATCCGTTGGCTTAATACCTGCTTCGTCTAGCTTTTTGCGATAAAAACCGCATTTTTCATAAACATATCCCAAAAGCGTTTGCAGTCTTTCGAGTTGCAATCTTTCAAGAATTTCACGTGGCATTGTTTCAAATTCTTTTTCGTAATAGTTCGTCATGGGTTTTCTCCTTAGGGGGAAAATATAGTAAATCCCCCCTCAAATGCCCTAAGATTAACCTCCAACGTAGCCTCACCCACACTTCTCTTTATCGCCTCCACAAAAACCCCCTTCTCAAACCCCAGCACCGCCGCACAAAAACCGAGCATAGCGATATTAACCGTGCGAATATTATTCAATTTGGTAGCAATGCTAATCGCATCTATCTTGCGAACCGTAGCCTTATACTCCGCCAACTGCTCGTAAATATCACTAGGATATTCAGCCATGCCCAACGCACACGGCATTGGATATATATTCTGCTTATTGACAACGATAATCCCATCGTCTTTGACATACCCAGCAGAACGCAATGCTTCAAGTTCCTCAAAAGCCAGCACAACATCGGCTTGCTTTTTATCAAACAAGGGGCTATAAACTTTGTCTGCAATTCTAACATAAGTCACAACGCTGCCACCGCGTTGAGCCATTCCATGCACTTCAGATACTTTGCAATCTTTGCCTATCAACTGTGCATAGTTGCCAAAAATTTTGCTTGCAAGGAGCGTACCTTGCCCGCCAACGCCCGCGATTAATATGTTGAAGTTCATTTGCCGCCCTCCTTTTTATTCATAAGTAAGAATTCTTTTGGAATTATTGATTGAACTTTGCCGTTCTCAAAGTCTTTGGTGTTTCTCGTTATTATCAGTTCACATTCATTTACTAGTGCGGATTGTTCTATAACTGCATCTTCGTAATCTTTGATCTTGGATTTCAAAGCCTTGTTCAAAATAGAGCTGTTCAAATCTAATACAGAAAACATTTTCATTATCTTTGACAAAATCTTTATGGCTTGTTCTTTATCCTTGATTTCCTTTTCTAAAAAATAAGACAATATGGTTATCTCGTGTGAGCAAACAAAACCATTTATCTTTTTGCTCACACATAAGTCTATAACTTTTACGGAAATTTCGTGTTCATCTCGCTTGAAAAGCCAGTCCATTATTACATTTATATCAATTATTGCTTTCATACATAGCCTTTCTAATGTCTTTTTTGTTTGGGGCATTTATGCCCTCAAATATGCCGTATAATTCCTCAACTTCGCGAGACAAGTTTAAGTTTATCTCTTTGGTTTTTGTTTTCTTTATGGGTAAGGGTTTTATTCCTTTGATAAAAGATAGGCTTTTGAGTACATCTCTTGCAAAAGAAGCCTTAGAACTAGGAATGTCTATTATTAGTTGCATATATGGAATATAGAAAACGCGATTAATCTTTCACGCAACGAATACTGTGCAGACTACTGCCCTTATAGCCAAAATAGGTATCAAAGCTTACCCCATCGATGCTGTGATACATCTGCCAAGCGTAAGCAGTATTTCCACTGTTATAGGAATCCCACCAACCGCCGTAGTTACCAACTTGGACGAATTCTAGGGGTATCTCACCGCCAAAGCCACCCGGCAGGGCGGAAAATCCGTAATCATCCGTGCCATTGCCAGTTTCTCCATTACTCCTGTCATCCCAACCGTTCATAGCCTTTAACTTTTTTCCAGCGCAATGTGGCTGAGTAAAAGATTTATATGTTGGATCTACAAATTCCATCAAAACATACCAATCACTCACGTAAGGAATATGCCAACCATCTGGGCATATTCCCTGGCGCTTTTCTCCTGAACAAGAATGTTCTTTGCAATCAGAATTAGAAGGAAACCCCATAGCAGTTACCCAATTATACAGCCTGCCATAAATCTCGCAGTTAGCAAGGTCGTTGTTATAGCATTTTCCCAATGTATCTGGCTCGGTTCCACGATAATTCAAATTCTCCGCCATCCAGGTTTGCTCGCCTATCTCGACCCATTTGTAAGTTATATTATCTCGGTCATCTACAAAAGTACCACTTTTGCCTTTAATGCCTATTGGCAAAGACGAACACTCAATGCTTGTAACAGACGAGTTAGAACTGTTACCGCTTGGCGAAGACAAACCGCCTGTGATAGACGAACTAGAACCGCCGCCCTCATCGTTTCCGTTGTTGCCAGAGCAGGATAATGTGAATGTTAGGGCAAGCAGAAAGCCTACCGAGAGTGCGAGTTTGAGGGGCTGTTTTCTCATAATGAATTTTCTCCACCAAAGTACGTTAAATTTACTTAGTAAGATATAAAAATATTTGGGTAATAAATGTAAAATCGGGGAAATCCTTTAATCGGGTGAATCGGGGTTCAGACAAATAGCCCCCGATTTACAAGTCTGCCCACATACCATGCAACCCGTGCAAAGCGTAGAATCCACTTCTACCGAATTGTCTTTGCATTTGCTAAGTGCAGGGCAGCCTATTTTCAAACATAAACCGCATTTTTTGCAGTCGGAAATTGTTATCGCCTCGCGCCTCATTGATTTGTCAAGGAGAACGCAGGGGCGTTTTGCGATTATCACAGAAACGCTGTCTGCTTTGAGGCTTTCTTTGATTGCGTTTTCTACTTCTGCCAAATTATATGGATCAATAACCGAAACGTTTTGAACTCCGCAGGCACGGCTTATTTCGCCTAAATCAAGGGTATGCGTGGGTTCGCCTTTTATGGTGAGACCTGTGCCGGGGTGATTTTGGTGCCCTGTCATTCCTGTTGTGCGATTATCCATAATGATAACGGTGATGTTTGATTTATTATATACCGCATCTATTAAACCTGTGATTCCGCTGTGGATAAAGGTAGAATCGCCTATAACGGCGATATTGGTTTTTGAAAACTCCTTGCCCTTTGCCTGAAACATTCCGTGTGCATTTGAAATGGATGCACCCATGCATATAAGCGAGTGCATTGCATTTAGCGGTGGCGAGCAACCCAATGAATAACAACCGATATCGCCAACCACATTGAGCTTTAATTTGTTGATGATATAAAACACTCCGCGATGAGTGCAACCCGCACACATAACAGGTGGTCGCCCAGGGAGATTTTGCGCGAGTTCCGGCAACGGCTTTTGCCCTAGTATTACTTCCCGTATTTTTTGAACACTGAGTTCGCCTTGCAATCCGGTTAAATCTTTTCCGCTGCATTTAATGCCGTTTGCTTTTAATGTGTTTTCAATAAAAGGTTCAAGCTCTTCCACCACGATGAGTTTTTCACATTTACTTGCAAACTCTCTAATTTTTTCAACGGCTATGGGATAAACCATTCCAAGTTTGAAAATCGAAAAATCGGGCAATGCCTCTTTCACATACTGATAAACTGCACCCGAACACACAATGCCTATTTTATTTGAGCCATATTCAATTCTGTTTATTTTTCCCTCAAACAAATTGCCGTTTATATCGTTTGAAAGTTTTTTTTCGCGTTCTTCCACTATGGGATGGCGTTTTTTTGCATTTGCAGGAACCATTACATATTTTTGAATATCTTGCTTGTAAGGAAGCTCTACTTCTTTTCTCTCCCCTGTTTCCACAAAAGAACGTGAGTGTGCAATTCGTGTTGTGAGGCGCAAAAATACCGGAGTGTCGTATTTTTCGCTCAACTCGTAAGCGAGCATTGTGAAATCTCTTGCTTCTTGGCTGTCTGCCGGTTCTAGCATTGGAACGTGGGCGCTTTGGGCGTAGTAGCGAGAGTCTTGCTCGTTTTGGCTTGAGTGCATACCGGGGTCATCGGCAACAGCAACCACAAGCCCTGCGTTTAAGCCCGTATATGAAAATGTGAATAGAGGGTCGGCTGCCACATTTAGACCCACGTGTTTCATAGCGACCAAAGCCCGCTTGCCCGCCATTGCAGCCCCTATGCCAACTTCCATAGATACTTTTTCATTAACCGACCACTCGGCATTCACTTCTTTGAATGTAGCCATACACTCGGTAATTTCCGTACTCGGTGTGCCCGGATATGCTGCCGCCACCTTAACGCCAGCTTCGTAAGCACCTTGGGCAACTGCGTGGTCGCCTAGCATAAGCGTTTTTGTTTTAGATTCCATAGTGGGAATATATAAATTCTGTTGGCTACTTCAGTTTTACTAAATTCAATATGTGGCAAAAATCCTGTTTTTCACTTTTGTGCTTGCTGTCTCTATTTATGGTGCAGAAACCTCCATTTCTCGCTTTGCGCGCTCCGAGCAGGGTGTGCTTTCAAAAGAGTACGATATGGAAGGCGGCAAGGCTTATTGGATTAACGGAATTTCCATTTTGGGACTGCCAGATGCTGGAGCTAATCTAGTTGGGTTTTCCGAACCAGCAAGGAGATTGCCGCTTGGGTTTTCGGGTATTTATTCGACTACGCCTATTTACGAACCTTATGGGCTTTCATTAAATGCGAGCAATGGAAATTTGATTTTCAAAGAAAATTACAACCCAATAGACACACCCATAACCTCAATTTTATGGGAACGCTATGGCTTGGCAGGCAACACATTCAGGCTTGAATTCAATAGATTACTTTTAGATTCAATTGCTTTTTCGCTTGGAATTGCTACACATTCTGTTTCAAAAAGCGATAACTTTATTTACAGCGATATTGTTCACCAATTTTATGTGGGAACAATAAAAAGAGATTCCAGCAAAGTTCCCTTTGCAGGCAGAAACCTTTATTACAATTCCATTCATCTCGCTCCAGCAATTACTTGGGTTTTTCCACATTCAAGCATAACCACGCAAATGAATTACCTGTTTTTGGAAAATGACGATGCCACGCAGCATTTTTTCTCGAAAGAGGGCACAGGTATATTCATAAATTTTCCGAAAACTCCTTACAGTATAAATGGCAGTAGCGGTTTTTATGGGCTTATTTGGAATTACAATTTTTTGCCAAAATATAATTTGAGCATATCACATCGCTTTGCCTCGCAGGAACTCAATTTTTCAAAGCTAGATACAAATGCTACTGAAAGCTACCACGGGCAAAGCGGCGAAGGGGAACTTTCGCACAAAAGCAGTTTGAACCCCAGCATAAAAGTTAAATATGAGTATATGTGGGGAGAAGAAAATCTATATCAAGATAGGCAACTGGTGCTGTTTGGCATACGCGATACATTATGGAAATTTGTATTTAAGGGAGAGTCTGGTTTGCAAAGAAATGCCTTTGCTCTTGACTCCGCCGACACCGAAGATTTTGCACCTGCGCTTTCTCTAGGTTTAACCGTATTTTTGCCACATCGCTTGTCATTTAGCACCTACTGGCAACAAGACACCCGTTTTCCAGATTTTCGAGAAACCCATATTAAAAGAGTTGGTAGAATGGCATACCCCAATGAAGAACTAAAGGCCGAAAAAAGAGAGAGATTTGAAATGAATATGGAATATAAACTCAGTGAACACTTTTTTTATATGGCTGGCTACAAACACGAAATGATTTTTAATTCAATTATGCCATACTGGGCACTTCAAAATGCAAATAATTTGAAAACGCTACCCGCAGATTCCGCTTTCAAATGGGCGAATTCCCCCCAAGATTTATGGAACAACGACCTTTTCTGGCGGCTTGGCTTTGAGCTTGGGAACTGGTTTTTTTATGCGGAACGCGGAGGAACAATTTCTAGGGCATCCGTGATAAATGTTCCTTCTCGCTACTACAAGGGAGCCGTTTATTGGAGCAATCGCTTTGTGCAAGAGCGTTTGAAAGTAAGCGTTCAATTTGATGCAGACTGGTTTGGCAGCAGATGGGATTATGGTTTAGAAAACGACTCTCTTGCTACCCCTGTTAATTTGAGAAATTATCTCTCTCTCAACTTTAAAAGTTCCATGCAAATACAGAGTTTCAACATTTATACAAAAATTGAGAATATGAACCACAGCATTATGGAGCCTGAAGTCGGTTACACACCACCAGGCATTAGGTTTGCTTATGGAATTGAGTGGACATTAGATGATTAGATGAAATGATTTTCTATATTCACTCTAAATATGACTATATTCTGAGGAGAATAAAAAATGAAAAAATTTTCCGCTTACCTCGCAACAATGATTTGCCTCGCATTGTTTTTTTCTTGCACTCCAGAAGTTGAAATTCCGCCTCCGCCTCAATCTAAGCCGACTGAGCCGAATGAGCCGGAAGAGGTCTTTTGCGTTTATCCCGAAGAAGAACTGTGCTTTCCTGTTTCCCAATCTACCTGCCCTGGCACGGGCGGGCAAATGCAGAAAAAGTGTCCTTATACCACTAAAAGTTCAAGTTCCGTACCAACACAAATCATAAGCTCTGGTTCAACACAAACTGAACAGAGCAGCAGTAGCATTAGCACAGAACCAGAAACCAACTATTGCGTTTTCGATGCAGATGAAATCTGTCTATCTGGCACCCAAACAACTTGCCCTCCTGGCGGCAAGTTGAGCGAAACCTGTCCTTACAGCTACGATTATTGCGTTTACGATGATAACAATGCTTGTAAGTCCGGTCCCGTGACCGAATGTTCCCCAGGCGGTGAAGTGAGCAACTATTGCCCTTACGATCCGGTTACGCTAACTTGTACGTTGCCAGAAACGCTTGTCGTTGGAACCCCAGTTGATTTAGCCACGCAAAGAAGCTATTTGGAATGTAGCAACACAGATTCTGCACCCGTATCTGGTATTCCTGCTTGGAGAGGAACTCCGGGGGCACCTATTGCGAGCAATAAGGTAGCTACGACAGGAGGTAGCTACACAGGCATCACCGTTACCGCAAATTGCGGGCCTGGTGCTACGAGTGTTACAGGCAGTTGCGGTAACATAACTATAAGCGGCGGTTCGTCTAATTCAGTAGCCCCATCTAGTTCAAGCAATAACCTAACTATCTCTAGTAGCAGCGTTTCTGCCACAAGGTGCAAAGATGATATGGGACGCGCGTATTTTTGCGAATGGGGATATGGTTCCTATCCTAGTGAGGATCCTGGATGTTTTGCAATAGATCCAACATACGATCCAAAGGGACGTACTTCTTGTGCAACACTTGTAGAAGAATGTAAAAAATATGGCTCTTTATTCGTTAACTCTGCCGTAGAAGGCGATAATAAACGTTGCAGCAACGCTGTTCCAAGTTCCAGCACAGTGGCTGGCACGAGTGGTAGCATCGTAGATAGCAGAGATGGAAAACCTTACAAATGGGTTAAGATTGGCACACAAACTTGGATGGCGAGGAATTTAAACTACGATGTAGATGGTAGTAAGTGTTATGGCGAAAGCGGTAAAGTCTGGGACTCTGGCTCGCCCATTACATCAACCGCCGCTGAAATACTAGCCAAGCAAGATTGAACGTCTGTTTTTCTACTTTACCCCCATGCCCAAATACGCACCGCAAGAAATAGAAGCAAAATGGCAAAAATATTGGGAAGAAAATAATACTTTCCAAACACCGAAGCCCAAAGAAAAGGCAAAGAAATTTTATTGCCTCGATATGTTCCCTTACCCAAGCGGGGCAGGTTTACACGTTGGCCACCCAGAAGGCTACACCGCAACAGATATTATTTGCCGCTATAAAAGATCAAAGGGCTTTCAGGTTTTGCACCCAATGGGCTGGGATGCTTTTGGGCTTCCAGCCGAACAATACGCAATACAAACAGGCACGCACCCGGCAACAACCACGCAAAAAAACTGCGACACATTTCGCAAGCAAATAAAAGGTCTTGGGCTTTCTTACGATTGGGAAAAGGAAATAAACACCACCGATCCAAAATATTACAAATGGACACAGTGGATTTTTTCAAAACTCTACAATACTTGGTTTGATGCAGAACAAAATAAAGGCCGCCCCATTAGCGAATTGCCATCAAAAGAAAACATAGAGGAAAAAAGGCTTGCGTATTATGCGAATGCGCAAGTGTGGTGGTGTCGCAAATGCAAAACAGTTTGCGCAAACGAAGAAGTTTTGGCAGATGGCTCTCACGAAAAATGTGGAACTTTTGAGGTTGAGCATCGCAACTTAAAACAATGGTTGCTCCGTATTCCTCTTTATGCAGAACGCCTTTTGAGCGGGCTGGAAAATTTGGATTGGCCTGCGGGCATAAAAGATATGCAACGGAATTGGATTGGGAAGAGCAAAGGCGCAGAGGTTGATTTTGCAGTACCTGCTGGAAAACTTAGAGTTTATACAACTCGCCCCGACACGCTTTTTGGTGCAACCTATATGGTTATAGCACCTGAACATCCGCAAACAGCAAGCCTAACCACATCTGAGCAAAAAGAAAAAGTTGAAGCATACATAAAAGCTGCCGCACTCAAAACTGAACTTGACCGCACAGAACTAGCAAAAGAAAAAACTGGAGTATTCACAGGCTCTTATGCAATTAATCCCGTGAACGGAAAAGAAATTCCTATATGGGTTGCAGACTATGTTTTAACTGGCTACGGCACAGGTGCGATTATGGCCGTTCCCGCACACGATACACGCGATTTTGAGTTTGCGCAGAAATTTGACATTCCAGTTATTTGCATAATGGAACCCGATAATTCTTGCGCACCAGAACTCAAAGAAAAAGTTTTGGCAGGAAATGCTTGCTGGACAAGCGATGGAAAATACATTCGCTCCTCAAACGATGAATTGAATTTGAACGGGCTTTCAAAAAAAGAAGGCATCGCAAAAATAACAGAGTGGCTGGAAAAAAAGCAAATTGGCAAAGCGACCACCAACTACAAGATAAGAGACTGGCTCTTTAGCCGCCAACGCTATTGGGGAGAGCCTTTCCCCATAATACATTGGGAAGACGGCGAAATATCTTTAGTTGACGAAACTGAATATCCTGTGATGTTGCCAGAACTCTCCGACTACAAACCTGGCGATGGCGGAGTTTCGCCTTTAGCTGGTGCTGCTGAGTGGTTTAATGTAACGGATAAAAACGGGCGCAAGGGAAAAAGGGAATTGAACACAATGCCGCAATGGGCTGGCAGTTGCTGGTACTACCTGCGTTATATAGACCCTAAAAACGATAATGCTTTTGTTGGCAAAGATTTGGAAAAATTTTGGATGCCCGTTGATTTATACGTTGGCGGAGCCGAACATGCAGTTTTGCATTTGCTCTACAGCCGCTTTTGGCACAAGGTGCTTTTTGATTTGGGTTTTGTTTCCACAGACGAACCCTTCCAAAAACTTTTCAACCAAGGAATGATTTTAGCCTTTGCTTACGAAACAGCCTCTGGGGCAAAGGTTCCAAGCGATGAAGTAGAAGAGAAAGACGGTAAATTTTACCGCAAGGGCACAAGCGAAGAGCTAAAACAAATTATTGCAAAGATGAGCAAAAGCCTTAAAAACGTGGTTAATCCAGACGATGTTGTGAGCCAATACGGAGCAGATTCTCTAAGGCTTTACGAGATGTTCATGGGCCCGCTTGATGCAGTTAAACCTTGGCAGCCTCAGGGCATAGAGGGAATGTATCGTTTTTTGAGCCGTGCAATGCGTTCCATAGCTGGAGATGAAGGTTCCCCAGAATATACGGATAGCGCACCACCCGAAGAATTAACTCGCCTTATGCACCAAAGCATTTTGAAAGTTAGCGATGATATTGAAAATATGCGCTTTAACACAGCTATTAGCCAACTGATGGTGTTCAACAATGAACTGATTAAGCAACAGTTGCGCTACCGCGAGCCTTGCGAAATTTTTGTTAAGCTTTTGCACCCCTTTGCCCCCCATCTTTGCGAAGAATTGTGGCAAATTTTGGGACATAACGAGAGTTTAACTGGGGTGGCTTGGCCTGTAGGCAGTGCAGAGCTTGCAGCCGAAACTTCTGTTGAGGTAGTTTTTCAGGTAAATGGCAAGGTACGAGCCAAGGCAAATCTCCCAAAAACGCTTAAAAAAGAGGATTTAGAGGCGTTTGCCCTGCAAAATGAGGCCATAAAGGCAAATATTGCCGGAAAAAAGATCCTTAAGGTTATAGCTGTGCCTGCCAAACTGGTAAATATTGTTGTAACGTAGGTTCCCCCCGTTAGCTCTCCGAGCGGAAAAAACGGGGGGACGAATGGTGATTTTGTTAAAAAATCTCCATTCAAGGGGGGAAGGCTGATTGGATAAAATTGAGGTTGTGAGTTAATCAGCATTTACTAAGTGGTTGATAAATTTGAATTTACCATAATTATTTACTATATTATACACCTTATCCCTATGAGATTTGTTAGTGCGCATATCAGTTTAGAAGACTCGCCCATTTCAGTGCAAATGAGTTTTCCTGGTTTTTTATTGTTTTTTCTCAGCATATTCAAACGTATAGCACAGTTGGCTCTGCTTATTCTTGTTATTAACTTGCTCGGCTACTTCACCTATAGGCATTTTATAGAGGTTGCCCAAGAGCAGAAAAATCGCCTATATTCAAGGTTTCAAAGCCTGAATTCGGAAATAGATTCCCTAGACAACAAAATATCCCAGTCTTATGGCAACGAAGATTTGCTTTACATAAAGTTTGGGCTTGTGGTGCCAGATACCAATCTGAGAGAAATGGGTATTGGCGGTTCACCCTTGCCAGATAGCTTGCTCACTTGGTCTGCCACACCCATAAAAAAACTGAAAACCAATGTGTCCGAGAGATTCCACAGCATAGAGTCTAAAATGGAAAGGTCGCGCAATTCCTATTTGAATTTGCAGCTTTATATGGAACGGTTATACGGGAATTTGCAACATACACCCTCTGTTATGCCAACAAATGGTTTTTTGAGTTCTCCCTTTGGTTTTCGCACTCATCCGGTAACAGGTGAAACTGAAAAAATGCACTTGGGAATAGATTTATCCGCTTCTAAATGGACAGTTATTCGTGCTACGGCAAATGGTCGTGTTGAAAGAGTTGCAGACAGTGAGACTTTGGGCAGGTATGTAGCCATAGACCACGGCAATGGCATTGAAACACGCTATGGACACATGGAAAAACCCTTTGTGAAAGAAGGGCAAATGGTATCGAGGTTCGACGTTATAGGCTATATGGGGAGTACAGGTCGCACAACCGGAAACCATCTTCACTACGAAGTGTGGGTGAACGGCGTGGCTGTGAATCCTATTTATTATATACTACCGGATCAATATTCGGTAGAATAAATCTTATCCTAAGAGGTTAATATGAACCCATTGATAATGGGGGCGGCGATGTTTTTATTGCCGGAGTGTCCTTACTTTTATGAATTTTTGCCAGACCCTACAGATGTGGCAGATAACGAAGGAGAGTATCTCAGAGTGAAATGGGAAAGCGTCCCAGTTCCTTGGGATACGCTTTACTTGAAAATGGAAGAACATAATCCTTTGGCAATTTATGTTCCACCTGATTCTTTTTTCACGGAACTCTTATTGCACAGAGGCGCACCCGAAGCCTGCCCTGTGAAAGAAGGCCTGCTGTGCAAGCCTTTGACAAGCACAGCTTTGCCAAATTCCAGAGCGAGCATTTGGTATTTAAGTGCTGGTATTTGCAGAGACACGGCATATTTACCCGTTCCAAAAGCTGGGAAGATTCTTGTTCGGGATATGGCTAGTGGGGAATGGCTAGTGGGGAGTGGTGGTGGTTCGGGAACGGAATCTTTTTTACCATCTTTGGATTCCATCGTTTCTATTTATGGAGAAATTCCACTTTATATATCAGAGGTTGCGCCTTGCCCAGAAGAAGGAATTCCCGAATGGTTTGAGATTACAAACCGCACGGTGCAAGCCTTTCCGCTAAATGGTATTTCCGACTGCAAAGCTAAAACTCCGCTAAAAAGCACGGATTCAATTAAAGGCAAAAGTTCTGTGTTAATAACAAAACATTCTGATGATTTAAGAGATTTTTTGGGAGTAGATGAAATTCCAATTTATCAGATATCCATTGCCACATTAAAAAACACAAACGATACTTTGCGACTTTGCTATAATGGCATTAAACTGGATTCCGTTATGTGGGGCAAGGCGGTGAACCGCCCAATAAAATGCCCAGGCACAGAAAAAATAAGCCCAGGTTATGTACCAAAAGTAACAAATAACTCAACAAAGGTTCTGCAAATATCCGAAAGAGTTTTGGAACGCTCAAACAGAAAAGCAATGCTCAGAATTCGCATAAATTCTGGTGCTAAATCAGAACTCAGACTAATAGACAGAAGCGGTGCTCATATTTTGAAAAAAAATTTTAACACTAATAATAACGATTCTTGGATTGAAATTCCAGAGTGGCGGCGTTGCCAAAACGGGCCGTGCTTTATACACTTGCAAGGGGAGGGCATAAATGAAACGGCTGCTTTTATTGTTCGCCCTTGAATGTAATGCGCTAATGCTGCCATCGCTGAACAACCTTGCGCTTTGGAATACTTGGGATGTTTTAGAAGTTGAAAAAACTAAAACTATTACATTCCGTTACAGCGAGCCTTTTTACAATTTTCAAAATGGCAAACTGGATATTGCTTGGAGTGATGGCTCTTTTTTGGCGGCAACGGGTTTTGGGAGTGCAGTTTTGGATTCCATTTACAAGGAGTTTGAATTTTCTGGAAGTATTGGTTTTAAGCCATTTGATTTTTTATCTCTCAGCATAGCGGAAAACGCAAATATATCTTGGATTCCAGAAAATGCCTCTTGGCAAGAACACAATATTTTTGCAGGTGCGAGTTATTTTTACAGAGACTGGGCAAAAATTTCCGGTTTCCAAAAGACGCGCATTATCTCAAAAACTCCAATCTTTATTTCTTGGTTTCTTGCTTGCGAAACAAATTTCAGTTCGCTTTATTCATTTGGAGCGGAATTGCCATTAAACGCAAAAAACGATGCGGATTTTAGATTTTTCCAAAAAATAAGTTTAGGATATTTCACCGTCTATAACTCTTTTGCTTATCCTGGCCCTGCGCTTGGCTTTGGTTTTATTTTAAGCAATTCTCGTGCCGTTGCTGGAGCAGGGCATTTGCGAGGTAGCTATCCAAACGGACACACAGGATATATAATTAAATGGCAGGTACAGGACTGAGCAAACTTTCATTTATGTTGAAAAAAACATTGTGGTAATATTTTTCCAGCAGATAAATTGCCGTCTTTGAATTTGGCCAGTCTTTTTTCACCCCAATGGTTTCAAGCCCTCTGGTTAAAAGCTGCATACTTTCTGGCAAATCGAATTTCCATCGCATTTCGTCCCATTTGAAAATAACAATGGGAACCTTTGGGCTTTCTGCAAGCCCACGGCTACCTCTATCGTTTTTTACATCAAAAGGACCAAGTTTTAAATCTTTTGCTCTACGCAAAATTCCTTTTTCGCCAAGAGCAAAGCGAAGCATTTTGTAATCTGGATATTCCGCAAGCACGTTTTCCCTGAGCAACAAGCGATAAGTTACAATAACCAAAATTTCGTGGAAAGGTCTTTGCACAACAAAAGCACTATCTTCGTAAAGGGCAGCCTGCTCTATGCTTTCTAGCCAATAGCGCGAGTTATCTGTGAGCATCAGCAAAACGCTATCCGGCACGGCGGTTTTTACTGGAACGTTCATCAGGTTCTGCCAAGCCGGCTCCAGAGCCTGCTTTCTCAGTTGAATTTCACTTTCTGATATTTCTGGCTGTGGCGGGCTGACGGCGCAGGAAATTGCAAATATCTGAACCAAAATTACCAGAATTTTTAGAATGTTTAAATTACTTGCCATTATTAACATTTCCCCATTAACAATTTAAATTCGTTTTCAATCCATCTATTGCTCCAGCCAAAAAATGTGGAACGTCTAATTATTCTTTTAACTGTTTTTCTTGTTATTTTTTTCCCGCCTTCGCTTATAACACGTAAGTTATCCGCAGCCATTAAACTTGGCCAAAGGCAAAACAGACGTATTCTGTGTTCGTGGCGAGGTAATGTTTTTATATAGTCTTTTGCATCTTGCAAATGTCTTTTTGCTTTTTTTGTGAGTTCGCTTATAACAAAATTTTTCTTTTCTTGCTGCACCTCTGGTGAAAAAAATTGCTGCACAGAGTTTATTCCGTGTTTGCGGCAAAATTCCATTGGCACAAAGCAAACATTTCTCAAAAAATCGTCTCGTATATCTTTTATTATGTTCACAAGCTGCAAGGCAAGCCCAAAAGAAACAGCTCTCTCCCGTAATTTTTTTTGCCGTTCCTCTCCGATTTTTTTGCCAGAAAAACAAAATAATTCCGTTAGCATATTGCCAACAAGCCCCGCCACAAAGTAACAATACCTGTCTAAATCTTTTTCGCTTTCTATTGTAAACCAATCACCTTTTTGCTTGCTTTGCCGCAAAATAAATTCCGCCATTCCTTCGCACATCTCTCCAACGCCTTTTTTTATTGCGCTTGCAACAGGCTCTGCATATTCAGAGAGCAAAGGTATCACGAGCCTCGCATTGCAGCACAAAAAGCAATCTTCTTTTCTGTTGCTTTCCCAACTTTTTGGAAGAGCCTCTGTGAATTCATCTATGCTTTGCCCACCAGTGCTTATAGCTTTCGAAAATTTTTTAAGCAACGAAACTTTTTCTTCAGCAGGTAAATCTGGATCATCTTCTATTGTGTCTGCCATTCGCATATAGAGGTATGCCAAAAGAACAGGTCTCTTCAATATTTTTCCCAAAACTCTGATATTAAGCGCAAAAGTTCGCGAAACTTTATTAAGCGTTTTCTCTGCGTATTCCCAAGCTCTTTTATTTTCAGTTTTCAATTCTCAATTCTCAATTTGGTTACAATTTCGCTTCCCCACGTAAAAACTGCAAGAGCCTGCCCTGCTTATCCGCTAGTCTAAGGTCGTTTTGCTGTTGCCATTGCGTTTTTGCGAGTAGCTGGCTATCTGAAATTTCGTCTCCTTTTGCCAAAGCCTGATTTGCTAAATGGGTATAAATTTGAAAATATCTGTCTTGCTGCAAACGGATTATTTCGTTGGTTCCATAAAAACGAATTTTAATTTCTGCAAATACAGCAACACCGAGGCCAACAAACAAAAACACAAGATGTCTATACGGAATTAGATAGTACAAAGCACAGGCAAAAGACAAAATCCCAAGCCAAAATAGCAGAATGCTCACTGAGCGAATTAACTTCTTTTTTCTGCCTTTCCAAGACATTGGCAAATATGGCCAAGATCTTCCACTTCTGATATGTTTTTCCAAATCGCAGGGATAATCATAAAAACGACACCAAAAAAAATAAGCAGGCAATACCAGCACGGGTATCCAAAACAATGACCCAAAACCATACGCTTTATTTAAGAAAAACTCAAAATCCACGGAAGTAATATAGAAATATTCCTATACTATCTGTTGCCAATTTGGCACTCCATAATTACCATCTTTAGGCAAAACAGATTTCCAGCCCCCTGTTTCCTCTGTGTTATCCCAGGCGTGCTTGGGAACAACCTTGCTATCGCTACCCAAGCAGTATGGAGGCAAAATTTCTGCGTTTTTATTAATCTGATCCCTTGTGAAAAAATGGTCTTTTTGCAAAAAATCGCATATTTTTTTATCTTTTGGACCTAGGTCTATTCGGTAAGTGGTGATACCATTTATGTCGCCTTCGCTTACTGTTTTTATTGTTTCGTTCAATGAATGTTGCCAATTCTCCATAAGGGAGTTTTTTCTATCTGCACTTATGCCTTGCGAGTTCAGCCATACTTCAATTTCTGCCTTGCTAGGTTTTTTTTCTGCAAGAGAGTCTGCCATGGGGCGTAGCACAGCAGCATATTTGCCAGAGACCGCTATTTTTGAAATACCCTCTTTTTCTTTTTCGCTATTGCTGTGGTGAATAACAATATATGCCCCTATGCCAGAGAGCGTTATAGTCAAAATTAAAATTAGAACTACAATGGCTATTCCCATGCAAACTCCTTATTCGTGTACAAGTGTGCCTATGCCGCTTTGAGTTAATGCTTTTGTCAAATTTCCCTCTGCCAATTTGAACACAAAAACGGGCAACTTGTTTTCCCTAGCAAGAGCCACCGCCGCAGTATCCATAACCGCCAAATTCCTTTTCAAAATTTCTTCATAAGTGATGTCGTTAAACTTAAAAGCAGATTTATCTTTCATTGGGTCTGCGGAATAAATACCGTCAACTTTGGTAGCTTTCATCATAACATTGCACCCACTTTCTATGGCTCTCAAAACCGCAGCGGTATCTGTGGTGAAAAAGGGATTGCCTGTGCCAGCGGCAAAAATAACAGCTTTGCCCTTTTCCATAATCTCCACAGCTTTTCGGCGGTCAAAAATTTGGCAAAGCGGTTCCATACCTATTGCACTCATAATCTCAGCACCCAGCCCGTGCTTTTCAAGCGCATCTTGCATGGCTATGGAATTCATAACCGTTGCGAGCATCCCTATTGAATCTGCAGCGGCACGGTTCATGCCGTGAGAAGCGCTTGCAGAAACGCCTCTTGCAAAATTCCCACCACCAATCACAAGGGCAATTTGGGCACCCATATTAACAGAACCTGCAATTTCCTGTGCCACTTGGTTTATGATTTGGTTATCTATCCCATGCCCGGCATCGCCAGCCAAAGCCTCGCCACTTAGTTTCAAAAGACATCTTTTAAATTCAAGCATAATAAAGCCTCCCAGCGGACTTGAACCGCCGACCTGCTGATTACGAATCAGCTGCTCTACCAGCTGAGCTAGAGAGGCTAACGGGGTTAAATATAGAAAAAACCAAAATTTAAAAAAAATCGCTAAAGTTATGGTATTTTTATGCCGATATACGAATTAGGATAATTCTATATTATCCTAGTTGTGGCAAAATAAAGCCGCAAAAGGAGTGTTTTTATGGCTATAGAATCAATTTCAGGTGGTTCAAACGCTGCTGCTACTCCAGTACGCACAAATACGGAGCTAGTGAGAAGAGAAGAGGAAGATTCTGAGGATAGGGCTTCTGAAAATGAGACCGCTGCCCAGCGAAACGAAGATGCAAGAAGCAAGCAAGAAGCAAATGAAGAAAGAATGGAAGAATTTAAAAGCGTTAAGGAAGTTGACACCAATGCTTAAAAAGTGAGGTTTTTATGGCTATGCAAATTGACAAAGCCGCCGGACTTAGCTTAGTCCACCAAATTAGCGAAAGGCAAAAAAGCCTTTCAAAAACGCACGAGAAAATGGGCACAGGCAAGGAGATTAACCGCGCCCAAGACAATGCGTCTGGGCTTGCTGTTGCCAAACTTCTGGAATCTATGTCCAGAGGCTACAAGGCAGACCGCATAAACATAGGCGATGCCCAAAGTGCCATGAACATAGGCGAAGGCGCAACGCAGGGCATTTCCGATATGCTTAACCGTATGCGCGAATTGAGCGTTCAGTCCTCAAACGACACCCTAACCGATAGCGACCGCGGTGCCCTGAATTTAGAATTCCAGCAACTGAAGCAAGAAGTGGATAGGCAAACTAAAAGCACCCAATTCAACACCCAAGATTTACTATCTGGGCAAAGCCCCTTGAGTGATGGCACCGGCAAATTCCAGGTTGGGCCTAATGCTGGGGGAGCAAACCAAATAGATGTTGCAAAATCTGACCTCAGCATAAGTTCCCTTGGCATTATGGATATGGACATATCCACCAGAGATGGTGCTGCCAAAGCTATGGACGGCATAGGCAAAGCCAACGAAACCGTTATAAGCACAAGGGTTAATTTTGGCACTCAATATAACCGCTTGGAATATGCCTACAACAACAACGAAAATATGAATATCAACACCACGTCTGCACTTTCCGGCATAGAAGATTTGGATTTTGCCAAAGCGGCTATGGACAAGGCGAGAGACGAGGTTTTAAACCAAAGTGCAATACTAGCGCAGCGCAATTTCCAAGATATTTCAAGGAATTCCATGCTGGCTTTGCTAGGCAACTAGCAAATGACTAGTGTATATGGAAAATTCTGAGCAACACTGGGAAAAAAAAGAAGCAGTCCGTTTATATGCTTTTGGAGCTGCGTACACGGCTGGCAAGCTCAAATCACATCAAATGCTTTTAGAAAAAGCCATACTCCTTATGCACTCAATTAAAACAGGAGACTTAGAAAAGCGAAACCGAGCGCAAAATATAGTTGCATATTTGCAATCCAGCTTGGATATACAATATGAAGAGGCTCAAAGTTTGTTCATAATTTACGGGTATCTGTGGGATGCCTTAGAAGCGGCAACGCCGAAATCTTATGAACTAGCAGAAGACCTTTTAAGAGAAATCAGGGATTTGGTAATGGAAGTTCATCGCCGGCAGCCAAGACCCATTAAAAAGAAGAAAAGGTAAATGGAAAGCATATCTATAAAAAGACTCTCGTTCAGCCGTACGGTGTTAGCGTCTTCGAAATTGCCAAAGACAGTGAATAAGTCCATTTTAAATATTTTGAACAAAACATTTGATAAAGCAGGATTTACCAAAGCCGTATTTTTGCCAAAACCGCTCGAAATTCTCAAAAATGTAAATCTCACTCTTGAAAAAGGGGATATACTTTGCATATCTGGGAAATCTGGCGAAGGCAAAAGCACTCTTTTGCGGGTGATTGCCGGATTAGACAAGGCTACATCAGGGGAAATTTCGCTTTTTGACGAACCTATCAAGCCAAACGAATGGACTGCTCTATCAATGGCGCAGAGAGGCCTTGGTTTTGTGTTTCAAAATAACGCCCTGCTTTCCGATTTAACGGTGAGAGATAATATAGCTGTTCCGCTTCGCTATAATAAAATGGGAACCGAAGAAGAAATAGAACAAAAAGTTGACCGTGCTCTTCTGCTTATGCTTGCGAGGAGCTTTGCAAACGAGTATCCATATTCAATTTCCCTTGGAATGAGAAAGCGAGTTGCCATCGCACGTTCTTGGGCAATGGATGCAAACATTCTCCTTTTAGACGAACCAACCGCCGGATTAGATAAAAACAGCCGCAACAACCTTTTATCTCTTATAAACAACCTGAGAGAACTTTATAAAACAACTATAATAATGGTTATAAACGATTTACTCGTAGCCAAAGACCTAAATAGCAAAATATCTTTTTTAATAGACAAAAAACTGAGCGACCCTATGTTCTACAATGAAATAAGAAATAACGAAGATTCACGGATTAGGGCTATGGTGATGTGAGGCGAACCTTGCAAATTTCAAAGTAAAATTGAGATTTGCAAGGTTAATTTTCTATATTATTCCTTATGTATATTCACCGCCTGCTGGAAAATTCTTTAGCGAAAACTTTTAAAAGCTTTCCGATTACCGCCTTGATTGGACCGCGTCAGTGCGGAAAATCAACCTTGGCAAAGCATTTTTTAAAGGAAAGTGGCAAAGATTATATATTTTTAGATTTGGAAAAACCATCTGATTTGCAAAAAACAGAGAATGCAGAGTGGTTCTTTAACACGCAAAAGGATAAAATAATTTGCATAGATGAAATTCAAAGGTGTCCAGAACTCTTTCCCTGCATAAGAAGTTTAACGGATGAATGGGGAAAAAACGGCAGTTTTTTGATTTTAGGCTCTGCATCACGAGATTTGCTGAAGCAAAGTTCGGAAACTCTGGCGGGAAGAATTGCGTATAAACAGTTGAGTCCTTTTTTGTGGAGCGAACTGGATGGAGTTTGCACCATTGAACGTTATTTTGAGAGTGGCGGTTTTCCAAGAAGCCTGCTTGCAAAAAATTCCGATATTTCGCTTGAGTGGCGAGAAAATTTCATATCGTCTTTTTTGGAAAGGGATTTGCTTCAATGGGCGAATTTCACGCCATCTGCCATGAGGAGGCTTTGGCAAATGCTTGCCCACTTGAATGGACAAACCGTAAATTATTCAAATTTGGGAAATGCTCTGGCTGTGAGCAACCAAACCGTTAAAAATTACATAGACTTGCTTTCTGGCACATATATGGTGGATGTCGTTTTGCCTTATATATCAAATTTGGGCAAGAGGCTTGTAAAAGCACCCAAAGTATATATATCCGATTCTGGCATAGCAGGGGCATTGCTAGGCATAAAGGGTTTTCCAAATTTATTGGGGCATGTAGCTTTTGGAGCGATATGGGAGCAAATTGTTTTATCCAACATAAAAGGCAATTTTCCAAGTGCGGAAATTTTTTATTACAGAAGCTCCAGCGGTGCGGAAATGGATTTTGTAGTTAAACTGAATGGAAAAATTTTTGCAGTTGAATGTAAGGCTTCTTTCACAAGCACTTTATCCAAAGGAAATTTTTTTGCAATAGAAGATATTTCCCCTGAACGAACATTTGTAGTTTCGCCGTCAGAGGATAATTGGTCTATTAAGAAAGGTATTGATGCGGTTTCTATAAGCGGGTTGATAGATGGTTTGACAGCCACCCTTCCACCTCTTCCAACTTCACAATATCCTGCTTCATAGAATCGCGCTCGCGGATAGTGACCAAGCCTTTTTTATCTTCACCGTCTTTGCCTATTGTGCCAAAATCTATGGTTATGCAGTATGGTGTTCCAATTTCGTCTTGGCGGCGGTAGCGTTTGCCAATGCTCTGGGTTTCATCGTATTCTACAGGCCATTTTTTGAGAAGTTTCTTGTAAAGTTCCTCTGCAACGGCCATAAGCTGCTCATCTTTTGAAAGTGGCAAAATGGCAGCTTTAACGGGTGCAACGCTTGGGTGAAAATGGAATACTGCTCGGTCTTCACCAGTTTCGGTTTTCTCAATATCGTAGGCATCGCAGAGCAGGGTTAAAAGCAATCTGTCCACGCCAAGAGCAGGTTCAATCACATAAGGAATATATTTTTCATTTGTGATTTTATCGTGATAGCGTAAATCAACTTTGGATTCTTTGATGTGCTGGGTTAAATCGTAATCCGTTCTGCTGGCTATGCCCCACAACTCGCCCCAGCCAAATGGGAATTCGTATTCTATATCGCTTGTGCCGTTGGAATAATGAGAAAGTTCCTCTTTTGAATGTTCCCTCATTCTCAATTTTTCTTTGCGAATACCTATTTCTGTGAGCCATTCCATGCAAAATTTTTTCCAATACTCATACCATTCCTGCTCGGAACCAGGTTTGCAGAAAAATTCCATTTCCATTTGCTCAAATTCTCTTGTTCGGAAAATGAAATTGCCAGGAGTTATCTCATTTCTAAAAGATTTTCCTATTTGCCCAACGCCAAAGGGAATTTTTTGCCTACAGTTATCGGTTATATTTTTGAAATTTATGAAAATTCCCTGAGCCGTTTCGGGACGCAAGTACACCTGATTTCCAGTTCCTTCCACAACGCCTATTTCCGTTTTGAACATCAAATTGAATGAACGAGGCTCTGTCCAGTCTTTGCTGCCGCATTTTGGGCATTGAATGGCGTTTGCTTTCATCATTTCGGCAATTTCTGCAAAATTTTTGCCCGCTGCTACACCGGAACCGAGTTTGTCTTCTAACAAGTGGTCTGCACGAGCACGTTCTTTGCATACCTTGCAATCGACAAGAGGGTCGCTAAAGCTACCAACATGACCGCTTGCTACCCAAACACGTGGGTTCAAAAGAATGGAGGAATCAAGCCCCACAATATCTTCGCGGCTGGAAACAAATTTTTTCCACCATAAATCTTTGATATTCTTTTTTAACTCAACCCCATAAGGGCCATAATCCCATGTATTTGCCAAGCCATCGTAAATTTCCGAACCTGGGAAAATAATACCGCGCCTTTTGCATAGCGAAACCAAATCTTTTAGTGCATCTTGTACTTTTTTTGCCATAATGTGGAAGATAGAAAATAGTCTGACACCCTAGCTATTTCCAAATAAATGCCGCTCACGCCATTCCATAATCAAAGCTTCCTGTTCTTCTAGTGACAAGGAAAATTTTTTCCTGCCTTGTAACCTCATATAAACATCCAAATATGTTAAAAGAATACCAGAAGCAACCGAAACGTTCATGCTTTCCGTGAAGCCATATTGGGGCAACACAAAATTGCAGTCTGCGTATTTAACGGTGTCGGGGTGGTTGCCGCGTTCTGCGCCCATGTAAAAGGCGGTGGGTTTGGATAAATCTAAATCTAAAATGGTTTTTTTTGCGTGTGTGTTTGCCACCGCTATTGTGTAACCCTTGCTCTTTAAGCCTTCTATGCAGACTTCCCTTTTTTTATACCGAAAAACATCCAGCCATTTGATAGAACCCTTTAAAATAGCCTTATTTATCCTGTATGGATTATCTTCCTCTATTATATGCACATCTTGTAAGCCATAGACCTCTGAGGTGCGGATAACGGCAGATATATTGTGGGGGTCAAAAAAATCCTCTAAAACTAGGCAAAAATGCCTTGTACGCATAGAGGCAACTCGCTCAAAAAGATGCTGCCTGTGTTCGGTTAGGTCTGGGAATCGCTGCACGGTGTTTTGAATATAGTAAACGATTGGGTATGGGGTATAGGGTATAGTTTTCTATATTTACTCCCGAACAATTAAACAAAGAGGTTCTTATGTCCATTAAAGTAGGTATCAACGGATTCGGCCGCATTGGTCGCATGGTTTTCCGCGCTGCCGTTCAAAATTTCTCAAACGACATTGAAATCGTGGGAATCAACGATTTGCTGGAGCCTAAATATCTGGCTTACATGCTCAAATACGATTCCGTTCACGGTCGCTTCCAAGGCGATATTGGCGTTGACGGCTCAAACCTAGTGGTGAAGG
>Ga0268262_10000441_pt1 | contig 55143 bp, 39 predicted proteins | sample TergutNc150P3_FD_190354 | JGI IMG/M metagenome (GOLD analysis project Ga0268262, IMG submission 190354) | Nasutitermes corniger P3 segment gut microbial community from laboratory colony in Florida, USA - Nc150 P3 (SPAdes) (version 2) | ecosystem: Host-associated > Arthropoda: Insects >... | reverse complement strand
GGGGGGGCAATATAATGCACGCCGTCAAGGCGTGTGGAACCTCAACCGAGCCCGTAGGGCGAAGGTTCCCCTCTTGATGAACAAATTCCAAACGCCCCAGCGCCGAACAGCTCCTACACGATGAACAAAATGAGGCGGGATTTATCCCGCCGTTCCGCGCTGCGGTCATAGCGAGGTATATATCAGTTTTTATAAATTTATTAATCACAAATAAAATCCTTTGGCTTGAAATAGGGGAATTATGCGACTTTTTGCCAACAATGGCGATTTTTTGCTTCATTGTGTGTATTTTAACATTTTGTTGTGAAAGTGGCAAGTGGAAATTGAGGGAAAATGTCCTTTTTTAACAAATATTAGCAATTCGGTAAAGCCAAATTGCATGGAATTCGTATCTAACACCGTTACGTTTATCCAAGCAACTCCTTAATCAATTCCGCCAGTTTATCCACATCACCCTCTATTGTTCCACTCATATAACGTTCATAGACATCGGCATTATCAGGCGGATTCAAGTTAAGTATATATCCTTTTTCAATTGCGAGGGTTCGCAAAAATTCCCGTTGTGTTCTGCCATTGCCTTCGCGGAACGGATGCAGATAATTTACATTATCCAGAATCTCAGCCAGTTTTTGGGCGATTTTTTCCTTGTCATTTTTATTAATATTTCGATATTCCTCAACAAGCTTGTCAATGTACGAAAAAGCCGTATCGAAACGGCTTATAGGGAAAAATTGTCTGCCGCCTTTGCTTATTTCAACAGTGCGCTTTTTCCCTGCCCATTCATATACGTCTTGAAAAATATATTTATGAATAACTAAAAGTGAAGTTGAATCTTTTATAACAATAGGAGTTTTAGCCAGTTCTTCCAGTCTTTCTGAGCATTTCAAACTTTCAAACGCAAGTAATAATTGATTATTATCAATATTTTCCCTGTTACGAAGTAATCCGGTTTTTGGATCACTATAGGTATAATCCGGATCAACATATTGATAGTTATCTCTCACACCGCATCTCTCAACATTTCGATAAACCTGCCGCTTGAAATTTTTCCATCACGGTAATCGCGGTATATTTCTATCAAACGCGGTGTAGGTTCAAAACCTTCAAACATATTTGAACCAATGGCATTTGCGGCGCTGTTCAATGTATCAAGATCAGAAAATCTGATCCCCATTATTGTAAGATTTTGCCTGTCTATTTCAATAGGTTTATAGGCCATATTCTTACTATAATAAACGATATTTCCTATTTTAACAAGAGAATTCTACAAGAAGAGTTCACACGAAGAGCACAAAGGTACAAAGATCACAAAGAGGGAAGAGGAAGTTTTTGTCCGAAGGCTATATATGTACTTCACGATAAGATAACGGACAAAAACCACTTTCTTCCTCTTGGTGATCTTCTCCCCCTTTGTGATCTTTGTGATAAATATTTACGGATACTTCTTCTTAAACCCCGAAACTCTCGCGCTAGCGGTAATATTTAGCGGAGAGTGTTCCCCTCTTGCAAGGTACTGATACCCAATCCCCGCCACCATGGCTGCGTTATCGCCACATAAATCCTGTGGAGGAAAAATACAGTGAATGTGAGATTGCAGCGCTAGACAGGAGCGAAGGTAACTGTTAGCCGCAACGCCGCCGCCCGCGACAAAGGTGGTAATGCTGGTGTCTTCGGCGGCGTTTAACATGGCGCGTAACAGGATTTGAACGGCTGTTTTTTGAAAAGAGGCGGCAATGTCTTCGTTTGTATGGGCGCCGGGCCTTTTTTTGAATATGTCAAGCTGGTTTATTACCGCGTTTTTTAAGCCGGAATAGGACACGTCGTAACGATGATCGCCTTTATGTAAGGACGGCATTGGAAAATTAAAAGCGTTACAGTCCCCGTTATGTGCCATTTTATCAATGACGGCTCCCCCCGGATAGCCAAAATTGTAGAATTTAGCCACTTTATCAAACGCCTCTCCTACGGCGTCGTCTATCGTTGTTCCAAGGACTGTAATATTGTCAAAGTCATCGGCGCGGCAGATGATTGTATGCCCGCCTGAAACAAGAAGTCCTAAAAAAGGGTATTCGCATTTTGCTTCGGATACTAAACGCGGGGCGTACAGGTGCGCCAACATATGATCAACGGCTATAAACGGGATGTTACGCGCCCAGGCGAACGCTTTTGCGAAAGAAAGCCCGACTAACAATGAGCCTAAAAGTCCGGGGCGGTTTGTCACCGCGACGGAGTCGATGTCCTCAACTTTTAATCCCGCTTTATCCAGCGCTTCTTTTGTAACGGCGTAAATCCATTCGGCGTGTTTCCTGCTCGCTATTTCGGGAACCACTCCGTTCCACGGCGCGTGAAAAGGGATTTGAGTGGCGATAACATTGGAAATAATTTTTTCGCCGTCCTGCACAACGGCGGCGGAACACTCATCGCATGAAGTTTCAATGCCAAGGACTGTCATTTCTTGATTATATCAGAAGCGGTCTTTAGAATGTAACCTTGTTCAACAAAATCAGGAAATTGAGCGGCAAGCAAGGGAGCTAAATCCGGCGACCAGGTATGTCCAATCATCACCGCGCTGCCGCTTCTTTGCGCCCTTGCAAGCCCGTTTGAAATATAACGGAGCATGGCGTCCTTATTCTGTTCGTTATCAATAAAAACATTTCTTTCAGCGATTCTTATCCCCATCTGGTTCGCGACCGCGGGAACAACGGAATCGGAGGTCGTTCTGGAATCGATAAAATGAATTCCTTTTTCTTCGCAAAAAGCCAATATCGTCCGCATTGCCTCTCTGTCCATCGTAATCTTCGACCCCTGATGATTGTTCATACCGGCGACCGGCCCAATTTCTTCAATGTTACGCGACAACACCGCCCTTATTTCAACGTCGCTCATGCCGGAATAAATCGCTCCGGGGCCGGGTTCCTGCCCTCCTATAGCTTCCATCGGCTGATGTAAAATCACCTCTTTTCCGCTCTCCCTGATGCGCCGCGCCGCTTCCGCCGAATGCGGAAGGCCGGGCAATACGGCTATTGTAAAAGGAAATTGAATACGCAAAAAAGGTTCAAGTTCCTTTAAATTATTTCCTGCGTCGTCAATTATAAAAACCAAAGTCCCCTTGTTTTCAACAGGAACCTTTGGATTAACAACCGCGGAAACGGTAGTCGTGACAGGCGCGTTGTTTTGAACCGGCTGTGTCTGTTTCACAACCGGCTTTCTGGGCAGAACTTGTCTTCTACTTGAAGTTGAAACGGGCTGTTGCTTTTCAGCATCGGGAGGGAAAACTTCAACGCGCTGCGGCTGCGGTTTTTCGGGAACAGGTTGTTCCTCTGTTTCAACAATTTCCGGCTGCTCTGCCTCATTCTCCTGTAATGCGGCGTTTCCCCTATTAAGGCTGGAATGAACGGCAATTACGGCGCAGGAAATTAAAGCCGAAACAGCCACAAGCGCCCCAACAAGCAAAAATGCCTGAATAGGGTCGGAGAACCCGTTATTTTTGCGTTTTTTATGCGTTTTACTCACAATTTTCTTCGTTTTAGCCATTTTCTTCATAATTCTTTAATTAGTATCGGCATTTTTTATAAAACTGTCTTGTGTAAAAGTCCGTATTTATAGATAATATGAAAAATACTACAATTAATATTTAAAGGAGCTCTTTATAATGAAAAAGAAAATTATTCTTGCTTATTCAGGCGGTTTGGACACCACAGTGATCATTCCGTGGTTGAAAGAAAATCATGAGTGCGACGTCATCGCCGTATGCGTCGATGTAGGTCAGGCAGCCGACTGGAAAGCAATAACAAAACGCGCGATGACCACAGGCGCGAGCGCGTGTTATATCACCGATGTTAAAAAAGAATATGTTGAAGAATATATCTGGCCCGCCCTTAAAGCCGGCGCCGTTTATGAAGACAAGTATCTTCTTGGCACGTCAACCGCAAGGCCGCTTATCGCAAAAGTTCTTGTTGAATACGCGAGAAAAGAAAAAGCCGACGCCATCGCCCACGGCGCGACAGGCAAGGGAAACGATCAGGTAAGGTTCGATCTTGGAATCATGGCTCTTGCCCCCGATATTGAAATAATCGCCCCGTGGAGAACATGGAAACTTAAAAGCAGGCAGGACGAGATGAGGTATCTTGCAAGGCGAAAAATTCCGGTTCCCGTAGCAAAGAAAAAATCCTACAGTACCGACGATAACCTGTGGCATATTTCCCATGAAGGACTTGAACTTGAAGACCCTGCGACTGAGCCGCAGTTAAAAAAAATGCTTGCCATGACTGTTCCTCCCGAAAAAGCGCCTAACAAGCCTGAATATGTAGAAATCGAATTTGAAAAAGGCATTCCCGTCTCCCTTAACGGAAAAAAAATGGACGGCATACAGTTAATTAACGCGCTCAACAAAACAGGTGGAGCGAACGGCATCGGCGTTGTAGACCTTGTAGAAAACCGTGTTGTCGGAATGAAAAGCCGCGGCGTTTACGAAACTCCCGGCGGAACTATCCTCTACTATGCCCATCAGGAACTTGAGCACCTCTGTCTTGACAGGCAGACTTACTCGTTCAAGCAGCAAGTTTCGCTTAAATTAAGCGAACTTATCTACGGCGGCCTGTGGTTCACTCCGTTACGCGAAGCGTTATGCGCTTTTATTGACAGCACCCAGCAGACCGTAACCGGCAAGGTAAGGCTTAAACTTTACAAGGGCTCAGTAAACGCCGCCGGCGTCACGTCCCCCTATTCGCTTTACAATACAAGCCTTGCAAGTTTTACAACGGGAGAACTTTTCAATCACGCCGACGCTAAGGGCTTTATAAAACTCTACGGTCTTCCCGTGCTTGTAAGATCGCTCATGGAACAGGGGAAAAAAGACGGAGCAAAAGCGTCAGGGGCGAAAGCGGCGTCTGCGGGGAAAGCGAAGGCTAACTCAGGCAGAAGCAAAGCGGCGAAGAAGTAGATAAAACTCTCGTCTGTATATGTAATCAGTCTTGTTTTATACGGTTTCTTTATATATGCTATAACTCGGCGTATATAATTTTATTAATCAATATGGTTTACCGTGTACTTCAACATGTCTCAAAAATTGTACTTAACGATGGTTTATTACTATTTTTCCATAGCGTTGTCAGGTCTTATTTTTTTTAAATTTGGAATTATTGATTTGTGCCGTATGTTCGCAATATGGAAAATTAGTACAACCTAAAAATTTCCTATGCTTGCTGTTGCGAACAACAAGAAAGCCGTCACATCTTGGACATTTTATCGGATTTGTAATTATTGATGTATCGTTGTTTGTAAAGTCACAAGCTGGATAATTCGAGCAACCTACAAAAGATTTTTTAGTGTCATTTGCTTGGCGTATTACTAGCCACCCAGTTTTACATCTTGGACATTTTGGGTTATTAATTATCAATTTTTCGCCATCCGGCATTTCCGAATGGCACAACGCTTTAATTTCATTTGCAAACTCACTTGCGTTACGGTCTGGCACAAGCATAAAGGTTTTATTGCGTGTTCGTGTAAGCGCAACATAGAATAAACGGCGTTCTTCAGCAAACGCAAAATTGTCTTCATTTGGTAATAATAATTGTAATATTGGGTCGTCTGCAATTTTGTTTGGAAAACCAAGTTTGTCATTTTTCATATTGAGAATAATCACATTATCTGCTTCAAGACCTTTTGATTTATGCACAGTTAAGAATTGTATTTTTAATTGCTTATATTTTTTGCAAATGATATTATCTTTTTCTATAATAAATGTGCCTGTCTTTAATGGTTCAATGTCATTATTCGTGCGACCGAGCAAAAGGATATTTGCGTTTTCGCCATACTCTTTTACAATACAGTCAAATAATCTTTCTAAAACGGCATTGAAATTGTTTTCTTTGTAATAGTACAAACAAATAGGATTTTTGCAACTCTTTTGCGACTGCAATATTTTCTTTATTTGGTTTGGGTTCTTCATAACAAATCGACTTGCGATATTTATCAATTCCTGCGAATTGCGATAAGTGTTTTCTATTTTTAAGATTTGCGTTTCGCCCCAGTATTTTGAAAATTGCATTATAAGATTTGCGTCACTACCGGCAAAACGATAAATTGATTGCCAGTCATCGCCAACACACATAAGATGTGCGGAAGTTTTTTCAATAATCGCTTTTATCAATTTGTATCTATCCATACCGATGTCTTGATATTCGTCAATTATTATATATTTATAAGGAAATATACCCTTCTCTTGTACAATTTTTGTCGCATTATTTATCATATCGCTAAAATCAATCGTCCTATTTTGTGAGAGCCGTGCTTGGTAGTAAAGATAAATTTTTTCAACAATGTTTAAGAAATGCAAAGTCCTTGTTGCGTTAAATTGATTGAAATAATTTTTAATATTGGTACTTGAAAATTTTTCTTTCATAATAGCAAAGAAACTTTTGCTATAGCCATTTGATTTGAACAGTTTAATAAAAGTACCACAAAGTTTTATAAACTCTTTATTTGCGTTTTCGGCTTGTATTTCCTTGACAAGTAAAAGCATCTTATCACTTGTGATTGGCGACAATTTGATATTGTTTTCCAACAAAAGATTTTTAAGATTGATAAGCAGTTTGCCTTCAGTTTGAAAATAAGAATATGTTTCAATAAGTTTTGTGTTGTTTGTTTTGTGTATTTCTCTTTTCCACTTGATACCATCAACATATTTCTTTTCCTCTATCTCGCTTAACCATTGACATTTTCCATTTTTATCAATGCCAAAATGCTCAAGATATATGTCGTAATATTTGATATAAAAATCGGGTCTATACCGTTTCCAAGTTTTGTCGTCGCTTTGGTGTGGATATTCGCGTTCGTATTCGTATTCAATGCCGTTCAAGAAAAGAAAGTTTGCAATTATTAACTCTTCTAAACTTTTCACACGCTCGCCTTTTATTGTTTTCTTTTCGGCAACAGTAATTCGATTATATTTCTCGCTTAATGTTTCAAGGTTTGCATTTTTCTCTTTTTCTATTTTCTCGCCCAAAGTTCCGTCTGCTTTTAATTCGATAGGAATATTGAGATAGTAGCCAATAAATTCAAGAAATGTTTGTACATCATCATGATGTTGGATAAGTTCTTTTGAAAAATAGTCTTCAAGATATGTGTCAAATTTATAATCATCGTCTATGTCAGGACGTTCTTTGTTATTGTTTGTAATTATATCAAGCCCAAGTTTATGAAAAGTTTGCGCTTTTATATCTAATGCCAAATTGCGATTTATCCTTTCTTCTAGTTCGGTAGCAGACTTTTTTGTAAATGCGATAAGTAATATTTCTTGCGGTAAAATACCGCATTTTAACAAATACGTGACTTTGCCGAGAATGGTCAGCGTTTTGCCACTACCAGCCCCAGCGATGACGAGATTATGCAGTTCGTCAGTCACTATTGCCATACGTTGTTGTTTGTCTAATGATTTGCCATCAGTATTGTCAAAAAGTTCTTTGTGTTTTTCGAGCGTTTCTTTGATAAATATTTCGTTAAGTTTTTGTAATTTTGTGAGTATATCAACTTGTGCAATTTTTAAGGTGACATATTCGGGATAACCATAATAACCGTTTTTGACATTAAAAGGCGCTATCTTTTCAAGTGTGTTATCTATTAGTTTATTAATAGCAATGCGTTTATCAGCGGTCAAATAATATTTGGGATTGCTCGTGATAATCGTCACGAGATTTTTCATATCACTTACTAATTGTTGAAAGATCGGATCGTTTTCAGTTTGTTCTTTCAATAACCTTTCTTTTTCAATTTGCGCTTTTATCTTTTCGTTCTTTTTAAGGATATAAACTTTACGCCCAAAACATCCTGCGACAATAAAAACTGTGACTGTTATCATTGGTATTACAACGGATATCATATAAAAATATTTTAACAAAATAACGCTTCATTGTAAACGAAAAAGATGAAGATTCTATCGATTCGCTGTGTAATTTAATTTGCCATATGCTACAGCTTTAAATTGAATTTACAATAGGGATTGTCAAAATATTCTTTGCGATATAGAATATAGTTATGGAAATATCATCTTTATAAGCAAACCAGAAACATATTGGTTAGAGAGATATAGGAGGAACATTGAAAACCAAGCGCAATCCGGTAACAAAAACGGCAAAACCACTGTGGGCAGGGCGGCTTGCGGAAGTTCCGCAGGCGGAAGCTTTTGCTTTTCAGGCGTCAATCAATGTTGACAGCCGCCTTGTCTTTGACGACATTGCGGGAAGCAAGGCCCACGCCGCAATGCTCGGCAAACAGGGAATTATCCCAAAGGACAGCTCGGCGAAAATAGTAAAAGAACTTAACGCGATTGCAAATGAAATTAAAGCTGGCAAATTGACGATAGATACTGATCATGAGGATATTCACTCTTTTTTAGAGGCAATTTTAACGGAGCGTCTTGGCGACACCGGTAAAATGGTTCACGCGGGGCGCAGCAGAAACGATCAGGTTGCGGCCGCTTTCCGCCTTTACTTAAAACGCGCGGTACCGCAATTACAGAGTGAATTAGCCGCGCTTGTAAATATTCTTCTGGATACGGCATTGTCCCACGTAAACAGCATAATGCCCGGTTACACTCATCTTCAAAGAGCGCAGCCCGTAACGCTTGGACATCACCTAACGGCATGGTGCGCCGCTCTTGAAAGGGATTATTCCCGCTTTAGCGACTCTCTTAAAAGGCTTGACGAGTGTCCTTTGGGAAGCGGCGCGTTAGCCGCAACTACCTTGCCCCTGGATCGCAAGGCTGTTGCGCAGGATTTGGGTTTCAGCAGGTTATGCGTCAATTCAATGGACGCCGTCGCGAACCGCGACTTTGCCCTGGAACTTTCAAGCGCCTGCGCGATCACTATGGTTCATTTATCGCGTTTTTGCGAGGACGTGGTTCTGTGGGCAAGCGAAGAATTTAAATTTATCGATCTTGCAGAATCATGGAGCACGGGCTCTTCTATCATGCCTCAGAAAAAAAATCCTGATTTTGCGGAACTTATCCGGGGAAAAACGGGAAGAACAACGGGAAACCTTGTCGCTCTTTTTACGCTTTTAAAGGGACTGCCATATGCGTATAACAAAGATTTACAGGAAGATAAAGAAAATCTCTTCGACAGCATCGACACATTGAACGCCTGCCTTCGAATGTTCGCCGGAATGATTAAAAGCGCTCAATTTAACGTCAAGCGTATGAAAGCGGCGTGCACGGGCGGCTTTTTGGAAGCGACAGACACGGCGGAATACCTTGTCCGCAAGGGGCTTCCTTTCCGCGCCGCCCATGAAACCGCCGCTTCTTTGGTGCGTGATTGTATCGAGGCGGGACATAAACATATTTCCGCGTTAACGCTCGCGCAATTAAAGAAACGTTCCAAAATTTTTGAGGAAGATATTTACAAACTGATTACGCCGTCAGCCTGCGTAAAAGCGCGCGAGATACCGGGGGGACCAGCTCCCAAAGAAGTCCGCAGGCAGATAAAGCTGTTACGCAAAAAAATAAATTAACGGACTGTCTACATGGGCGAAAAAGAGAAATTTATAACGCTTATAGAAAAATTTATCGCGCTTGCGGCGGTCAGGTTAAGCGATGACGTTATGACTCGACTGGAAGAAATGCGCAAAGCCGAAGACTCGCCTCTGCAAAAATCAATCTACGACAGTTATTTTGAAAATTTGGCGTTAGCTGAAAAACTTAACCGCCCCTGTTGTCAGGATACGGGTATGCTTCAGTTTTTTGTAAAAGCGGGAACCGCCTTCCCTCATTTGGACATTACGGCGGAGGCGATAACCGAGGCGGTACGCAGGGCGACCGTAAGTGTCCCCTTAAGACCGAACGCGGTCAACTATTTTGATGAAAACAATACAGGCGACAACACGGGGGAGCGCTCTCCCTGGATAGATTGGGAAATTATTCCCGGCTCAAAAGAGATGGAAATAACTCTGTACTTTTCAGGGGCGGGATGCAGTCTTCCGGCGCAGGCGAAAGTTTTTAAGCCGTCGGACGGACTGGAGGCTATTATTCCCTTCGTGTACGACATTGTGTCAGGACCGGGGATTAACGCCTGTCCTCCCCTGCTTGTGGGAATCGGTCTTGGACACAACATTGAAAACGCCTCGGTACTTTCCAAAAAGGCAATTTTAAGGCCTTTAGGCAGTAAACACCCCCACCCAAAAGGAGCGGAACTTGAAAAACAGCTAACTGTGTGTCTTAACAGTCTTGGCATGGGCGCTCAAGGGTTAAGAGGCAATCAGGCGGTGATGGGAGTGCATATTGAATCGTCGGCAAGACACACGGCGACAAGGGCATGCGCGGTAAATGTTTCGTGTTACACGCTAAGGCGTGGAATAATCCGCCTTAACGGCGATCTCTCTTATGAGCTGACAGGTTTTAAGGGAGCAAAAATTTATTGAAAGAAAAGAGTTTTTTTTGAATACGATTAGTTTGCCTTTGAATAACGAAGATATTCTCAAGTTTCATATAGGAGACATAATTTATCTTTCGGGGAGAATTGTAACGGGAAGGGACGAGGTGTACCGCAGAGTCGTAGAAGAGGATATTATGCCGCCTTTGGACTTAAACGGAATGGCGATTTATCACGCGGGACCGATTGTAAAAACGACGGGAAAAAATCATGAGCTTGTTTCGATAGGGCCGACTACTTCCATGCGTATGGAAAAATGGGCGGCGGATTTTATAAAAAAAACAGGCGTAAAAGTGATGATCGGCAAGGGCGGCATGGGGGAGAAAACCGCGTCCGCCTGCCGCGAGTTAGGCGCAATTCACTGCGTTTATCCCGGCGGCTGCGCGGTGCTTGGAGCGAGTCAGATAGAGAGCATTGAAAATTGCCACTGGGAAGAATTTGGAATGGCTGAGTGCCTTTGGGTAATGAAGACTGACGTCTTTGGACCGCTGATTATCAGCATTGACGCGCATGGGGGGAATCTTTTTGCGGATAACGCTTTGTTTTTTGCGGAGAGAAAACGGATAGATTAATTTTATTTGCGGGCACAAATCGCGACCGCAAAAAATGATCATGGTTATTGATGTTCATTCTTCCATCTTTCTTCATCTGTTTTGAAATGCGATAAAAAGACCCAAGATATTTGTTCCTTTTATAGTATATTTTTTCTCTTTTCCATATTCAAAAACACTTATTTCTGCATCTCCGTCTGAAGATATAAAATTTATAGTAACAACCTCAGTTGGCAATACGGAAAATGTATATTCATCACCGGTAGAAAGATATTTTATTTCATTTTTCGATATTGTTCCTTCACCAATTAACGGATTATCATAATAATCTACCGGCTCCCTGAGTCTTTTATCCGGAATATCTAAATATAGATTTTCATTGATTCGTCCGTTTATTTTTAAAATCACACTGCCGGAATTTATTCTTATAGTTTTATTTGCCGGAAACATTTGGGCGGAAGTCCTTGAATGTAAACAAGAACTGCATATAAATAAAGGTAATAAAAATATATATATGTAATTTTTTCTAAAAACCATATAATTATATATTACTGTTATTTTTATCTTCTGTCAATACATTTCTAACTAATTCCCGGGTATACTGTACATAAATATCTTTATGCAAAGCGCATTCTTCATTATATAAACCTATCCTTCCCAATTATCAATTTAATCCTCCTCCCAATCTCCTCATCATCATCTTTCTCCTGATATTTTAAAAAAGTATTCTTCCTTAACACGCTCAACAACTCATAAGCCCTTATCTGCTCATTTGCCTCGTCGTCTTTTATTCCCAGCGTGTTAAAATACGCCCTATAACATTCTTCCGCTTCATCCGTTATGTTATACCATTCTTTTTTCTCAAAACAAAAATAGTCTATTTTCTCAAACTGGTATAAATTTAAACCCCTCATTATCCATTCCGTGTCTATATATTTATATTTCCCTTTATTCGTAAATAATAAATTTCCGGTATTTACATCTTCCAGTATTATGCACGATAACCCTAATTTTAAATTATTCAAATATTTACTGATTTCATCCGTTTCCGTAAATACCTGCAAAAATTGTTTATGATAATTTATTTCCCAATCTGATAATTCGCCGGTTGTTTCAAAATAATTGCCGTCCGCATACATTGAAGTATAAGGTCCGTTTACTATATTTTGTTTATTTAAATACGCTAATTTTTCAAAAAAAGAAGGTAATAAATTTCTATTGTTATCTATTGGCTGTACGCCGTCTAACCATTCGGAAATCATAATTATATGATTGTCTTTTTCTATAATATCAATAATTTTATTTACAAATTCTTCATCGTCATTTATTACCGATAAACAATTTATTGTATCAAGAATTTGTTTTTCAGTATTTTTTCTAATTTTTAAAGAATAATATCCCAGCTTTTCATTTCCTATTTTAAAAAGATTTTCATAAACATAATTTTTTAATTCTATCGGTTGAAAACAACCGATGAATTTTTCATAACGGGTATTTTTCAGCAGGTTTTCAATTTTAATGTTTTGCCGGTTGTTTATCAATTTATCAGTTTTGCCACTTTTTCTAACATTTCAGCTTTTTTGGCAGGCTTATGTATGTAATCAACCGCTCCCAATTCCTGCGCTTTCGCCCTGTCTTTCGGATCGTCCGATGTCGTGTAAATCGCTATCGGAACTTTGTGCAATTTGGATAAATCCCGTATCCTGATAAATGCGTCCCAACCGCCCATTTCAGGCATATACAAATCCAGTAAAACCAAATTGGGAGTATAACCTTTCAAGAATAAATTTAATGCCGCCTTGCCTGAATTCACCGCGGTAACTTCGTAATCTTGCTCCAGTATGCTTTTGGTAATTGTCAGAACCGTCTCTTCATCATCAACTACGAGAACTTTTTTCTTTTCTCCCTTGGTATCGACTTTAAATTTCTGTGTTTCCGTTTTTAGCTCTTCAAAATTCCGCGTGTTCTCCGCGCTCATTTCATCAACGAAAGTTACCGCGGCTTTTATTTCTTTCATCGCTCCGTTCACTATGTCGTTCATGCCGTTCATCGATTCATTGCTGATTTTAATAAATTCGGTTGTCTGCCTGTTCAGATGATCGCCTGATTCCAGCATATCTTGCGCCCCTTTCTTGACCGTTATGCTGATTTCTTTTAAGCGCCCCATTGATTCAAGTATTTGTCTTCCGCCTACTTCCTGTTTTTCCATTGCGTTGCGAATATTTTCTTCATGTGATGAAACCGTTTTTACTTTCTCATCAATAACGCCAAAGCGCGATAGAACCTCGTTTGATGACGCCGTTATGCTGTCTATGGACGCTTTTATCTTTTTTAACATATCCGCTGTTGACTTTGACTGATTACTTGACGATTCGGCAAGTTTTCGTATTTCACCGGCGACAACGGCAAACCCTTTCCCCACTTCCCCGGCATGCGCCGCCTCAATAGCGGCGTTCATCGAAAGCAGATTTGTCTGGCTGGCTATGTTTTCCATTACCGAGTTTATTTCCAAAAGCCCTTCGGATTGCCGCGCTATTTCCAGAATTTTTTCCGCTACCGTTTGGAGTCCTGTTTTTCCGTTTTCAGACGCCTCCGTTAATTCGCTAACATTTTTGCCGTTTTCAATAAGGGTGTTTGTTACCGAATGAATATTAGCTGTCATTTGCTCAATTGCGGAAGACGAAGAATTTACGCTAGCAGACTGTTCTTCTATCAGTTTGTTCATATTGTTAATGTTTTCTTTTATGGTTCTAACCGCTTTGCCCGCTTCGGCCGCGCTTTCGTCCTGTTTGCTCATCTTGCCTTTCATTCCGTCAAAATTGTTTGAAATCTCGTCAACCGCTTTGGAAGTTTTTGCCATATTTGCGGAAAGCTCATGCCCCGTATTGGTCAGAGCGTCAACCTTGTATTTTATTCTGCGTATAAGACCGCTGATAGAACCTAAAGTCTTATTAAAATATTTTGACAGATCGCTGACTTCGTCCTTGCCGCTAATAGCCAGTGTTCTGGTCAAGTCCCCTTCTCCTTCGGATATTTCTTTGAGGCTGTCGGCTATATCTTTAACAGGTTTTGTAATAGATCTTATGATCAAAACGCAAAGTGGAGCCAGAATGAAAAGTATAACGGCGATAATAATTCCGATTATGACGGTTAGTATATGTTTCAATTCCGTTGAAGCGTCGCTGCGCAAAGTATTTAATGTGGTTTCAATATTGTCGACATAAACTCCGGTAGAAAGCCAGATGTCGGTACCGGAAATATATTTTACATATCCTAATTTTGGGGCTATATCCATACTTGGCGGCTTGGGGAATACAAACTCGACAAATCCGCCGCCTTTTTGGGCGGTTTCATACAGTTCTTTTACATAATACACCCCGTTTTTATCCTGGGTACCTCCCAAATCTTCACCCTCGCGTTGAGGAAGGGTAGGATGCATAAAAATGGTAGTGCCGATATAGGTAAAATAATATCCCGATTTATCTTCTTCAAAACGATAATCCTGAATATAGGATTTTATAATATCATGTTGCCTCTGTCTGTCGTCTACTCCCTTCAAGGCTTGCGCGAGGGCAACCGCCATAGTTTGAGTGCCTAATTTTATCTTGTCCTTCTGCCCTGTGTACATTAAATCTTTTGTTATTTTTAAATTCATTTCCTGCACTGTTTTGGAAGTAAAATTTATGGCGACTACCAGAGCGGCAATTGTAAGTAAGAGAATAAAAATAACAAATAAAAGACGTATTCCGATGGAAAAATTTCTAAGCATAAATGCCCCCTTTTTAGAAGATTTCCCGTTGTTTATAGAACTTTCAAAACGTTATATACTCCATTTAATTCGATTATTATATAATTTTAAAGGTTAATTGTCAAACTATATTTGTTTTAACTGCACAGAACTTTAAGCGTTATATTTTTTTACTTTTATCGTCACTTTTTTGTAATTTTATTTTAAAACTACGCTCGTAAAACCTGACAGTGTAAGAACAGTTCCCTTTAACGCCGCGCCGCCCTTACCTGCGCAGCCTCTGACAACTGTAAAATTTTCACTCGAAAACCTGCTTAAATCAACCGTAACTTCATCTTCGCCCGTATTGTGAAATACTCCAACCTTGCTGCCGCCGTAATCAGAGACAAAGCCTCCGAAGACCGCATAATCAGAAAAATTCAAAGCTGTAACCGCGCCCCTTGCAATTTCGGGATTTGCCCTGCGGAGCATAATAAGTTTTTTATAGTGATTCAACAGGCTGTTCTTTTTGGGCAGTTGGCTTCTTACCGTTCCGTTTTTTTGATTTGCCCTGTCGTATGTACTGCCTACAGGATCGTTAACTCTGTCGTTGTCTCCCCATAACATTGCCAGTCTTCTGTTCGCGTCGGTTGATTCGTTTCCCTTGCTTCCCTTCATACCGATTTCTTCTCCGTAGTAAATGAAGGGGCAGCCGCTTGATAACAGGTAAATATTTGCCGCCGTTTGCATCGCGTAATTTTCAGGATTAAGAAAGCCCGCGGCCCTGTCCATATCATGATTGGAAACAAACGGAGACAGAATTGCCTGCGGAGCTTTCTTCAATACCTGTCTTTGATATGCCTCAAGGTTAACGGCGTATTCCGTAACGCTGTCAATTCCCGTCGCCGCATAATAAATATATCCCGAGGTCCCTGCAAAAGAAAAATCAAAACAATTAACCGATTCATAATAATTTTGTATCGCGGCCGTCCCCGACCAATTTTCAGCTACTATATAAACGTCGTCTTTTATTTTTTTACATTCGTCATTCAGCCATTTTAGAAAATCGATATTTTTTTGATCTTCCCCGTAATAAATAAACTTGACAGCGTCAAGCCTGAATCCTCCCACCCCTTTGCCAAGCCAGAATTTAACAATGTCGATTATTTCACTGCGCACTTGCGGATTGTCCATGTCAAGCTCAGGCATATCGGGGCTGAAATTTCCTTCGTAGTAGTATTGAGTTCCATCGGGAGTTTTTTCAAATTCATACCATGTGCGTCCAGTAATCCTGCTTGTCTCTTTTGTATAGTACTTCGCGTAGATGTCGTCAGGATTTCCTTCCCTTATCGCGTTTTTTGCGTTAACAAACCATGTATGCATTGTTGACGTGTGATTAAGGACAAGATCGATAATCAATTTAATGCCGCGCTTGTTACATTCGGCAATAAGATTTTCAAAGTCTTCCATTGTTCCGTAAGCGGGATCAATTTTTAAATAATCAATTACGTCATATTTGTGATAGCTTGGAGAGCGCATAATCGGCATCAGCCAAATGCCTTCTATGCCGAGGCTTTTGCCGGAATTGGGTTTGCCGTCATTAAGATAATTAAGCCTCTTAATGATTCCATTGATATCGCCCATTCCGTCATTATTTGAGTCTGAAAATCCACCGACAAAAATTTCATAGTAGACGCGGTAATTGTCCGTAACCGCCCCGCTTTCCAGCTTTTTGTCAGATACTTTGTATTCAAAACAGCTGTTCAGCGCCAGAAGCAGGGCGAAAAAACAGGATATTTTCCGCGTCACGAATTTCATAAACTTGAGTTTACCCCTTAACGGCTCCGGCTGTAACTCCTTCTATATAAAATTTCTGCATAGACAGGAACAGCGCGACAATTGGAACCGCAATGATAAGGCATCCCGCGCAAAACAATGTAAAAACATTGGAGTCTACCCTTTGCCCGAACATCATGTAATATAAACCCACGGCCGTTGTATGCAGTTTAACATTTTGCTCGCCGAGGATTACTCTCGCCATAATAAAATCCATCCACGGAACCATAAACGCCATAAGCGTCGTGTAAATTATTATAGGTTTGCTCGTCGGCAGTATTATCGAGAAGAAGATGCGCGACTGTATGGCTCCGTCAATCTCGGCGGCTTCAATCAGTGAATTGGGAATCGTATCGAAAAAACCCTTGCCTATATAAAACCCAAGACCGGCGCTAGCTGAATAAACAATAACCAAAGCCGCAAGCGACTGCGTAAGCCCCATGGATTTTAAAATATAATAGATGGCAATTATCGACATAAAACCGGGAAACAGCCCTAAGACAAGCGCGATATTCATTATAGGTTTTCTCATTTTAAATCTCATTTTGCTGATAACATAGGAAGTGCTCAAAATAAGCAAAACCGAGAAAAAGGTGCTGAAAAGCGCGACAATAACGGTATTTCTGACCCAGTCCACGAATAAAGTTTTTGTAAAAAGTAATTTAAAGTTCTCAAGCCCGAAGTTTTTGGGAAAATAATGCGATACGACAATTCCGACAAGATCGCCCTGGTCATTGTATTCCACTCTGAACGCGTTAAGCACAATCCAAAGCATGGGATACAGCCATATAACCGATAAAACTATCAATGTAACATGAGCGGCGGTTAAGGAAATAAAATTTTTTGTTTTCTGGCTTTCGTATTTCACGATGTTTTTATCTTTACTCATTGGAATGTATCCTCCTCTTTATAAGCCTTTGAATGACGGTAAGTTATCAAAGTAATCACGGAAGTACAAATGAACGTCATAATTCCTATCAGCGCCCCTAAATTGTATTCTTTCTCATCTACCGATAATTTAAAAAGCCATGTTACCAAAAGGTCGGTGCCGCCGGCTTTATAGCCTCCCAAAGCGGCGGGCTTGCCTTCGGTAAGAAGGTAGATAATGTTAAAGTTGTTAAAGTTCCCGATAAAAGAACTGATAAGGTAAGGAGTAGTAATAAAAATAATATACGGCATGGTAATTTTTACCAGGCATTTAAACGGACCCGCTCCGTCAATAGTCGCGGCCTCGTAAAAATCGGCGGGAATATTCATTAAAATACCGGTGGTTAAAAGCATTGTATACGGAATGCCGATCCAGAAATTAGTCAGAATTATTGTAATCCGTACCCTTAAAAGACTGCTTGAATTCTGCAAAAATGAAATAGGATCGTTTAATATGCCCAATTTAACAAGCATTGTGTTAATAGGGCCGTATTCACCCAAAATATTTCTGACGGCAAGCAGAGAAACAAATTGAGGCATGGCTATTGTTAAAATAAAGATTGTCCTGAAAAACGTCTTGCACTTGACGCCTTTTTTATTGATTAGAAGCCCCAGGAAAATACCGCCAAAATAACATGAGAAAGTTGAAAAAATCGTCCATACGACAGTCCAGCTTAATACAGGAATAAACCTCTGGCCGATTTCCCCTGTTTTAGTAAACAGGTTTTTTATGTTCGCAAACCCAACCCAATCAAAAAGTACCTGCCCCTGGTGCTGGCTGTCAAAGTTGGTAAAGGCGATAAATATCATAAATATCGTGGGCATTATTGTAAAAATTGTCACGCCGATAAAGGTCGGAGTTAGAAGCGTTACGTGAAAACGCTTGTCAAACAGTTCTTTTACGTCGTCAATAAAGCTTGACGCTTTTCCTTTTCTTCGCGTGTCGCATTCCGCCTTGTACGCGCTGGCAAGACTGCTTAAATACAAAATGAAAAACAGGATAATTATGCAGTATGTTACCACGCCAAACAGGAGCATCAGCATTGAATCGTCAGCTTTGTTAAATATATCCCCTTCTTCCGTACCGAGAGTTGTAAAATTAATAAGAGCTTTATAACCAAGGGGAGTGTCGTTTACCTGCGGGCACAATACCATAAACAGGATAAATCCCGCTTGAAACAGTAAATAAATCGCCCCTTTGACGATTTGTTTATGATAAAAATTACCAAATCCCATTATAAAGTGTGAGATTTTGGTCGCCGCGTTTCCTTCCTTGAATCTTTTACCGAAAACGGCAAAAAAATTTTTGAAGCCTCCTGCAATGCCTTTTACGGTTCCGGTAAATGAAGCGCCGATTTGCCTGAATACATTTAAAATTGAATTGATTACTTTTACATAAAAGGGAGCGGCATTATAATAACCAATGTTATTTTGTTTTGTCATTATATACTCTCCGATAAATATTACCTGAAACCGCCCAAAGCCGGCAGGGCAGTTTCAGGTTAAAAAGAAAAATTATTCCGGTCTTTTGCCGGTTTTCCAAATAGTCTCTATAACGGCCATACCTTCTTTGATCTGCGCGACTGTACCGTACATATTATTGGCGTTTGTCAGTATATCCATTACGATAGCGGGGGCGCCCTGAGAATAATACCAGTTATTCATTTTTGAGTTGGCGCCGAACGGCTGGGCTCTTCCGCTGTCAAACATTATAAGCTGAATCTTCGCCAGTTTTCCTTCAAGGGTATCCGCTTGAATTCCGGCAAATTCGGTTTTGGCGTTTTTATAAGAAGGCAGGTTTGAGCATTCCATAAAAGCATTTTCCTGCATTTCCTTGCTTGACAGGTACAGTAGAATCTCTTCTAAATAATCAGCCTTTTTTTCGCCCTGTTTGTGTTTTTTCATTACAAACATTTTTGTGTCGGCAAAGGTTCCCGATCTCATCCGCGTACCTGCGGCTATGCTTGTACCTGCGACATCGCTTGCAGTAAGCGTGAAAGTCGGCAAGGCCGCTATCCCAAGCTTGCTTCCCAAGGCCGCTCTTGCCGCGTTAAAATTCCATGCGCCGCCGATAAGAGAAAGAGAGGCTTCGTTTGCCAGTTCAATTTCCCAGCCCGAGTCGCCTACTTTTTTAGCGCCGTAATTAACTTTTCCGTCGGGACTGGCATCGGTAAAGAACCTTTGCCCCCAACGCATGGCGGCGACCGCCAAATCGGAATAAAAACTGCAATTTTCAAATTGTTTGTCTACATAAATATCCGCGATACGCTGTCCGTCAGATTCCCTTGAAGACAAAATAATAAAAGAGTTGTTGTAACCGTCGTCTCCGTTAATGGTAACCGACTGTTTACCAAGCCCTCTTGCCTTCGTCCAAATTCCTTCCCATGTTTTTACGTCTTCTTCCGTCAGCAAACTTGTATTGTAGTACAGTACAAGCGCCTGGGCGATATACGGAACTCCGAATGTGTACTCGTTGCCGCCAACGGTTCCCTTGATAACGTCAAGGAAAATTGACGGATTGTCCGCCTGAATTTGTTTTAACAGTTTATCGTTTGTGATTGGAGCAATCGCGCTGGAACCTGCGATTAACTTCCCCAAATTGTCATGGGCAACGGTAAAGATGTCTGCGCCCGCCGCGGTATCATCAAGAAATTTTCCCGCGGCAGAACCCGTGTCCACGCTTTCAACGCTGACTTTCCAGGGAAACGCCTTGCCGCCGTTAGCTGATTTATAAGATTCTACCCATTCATCCATTTTTGCCTGGTAGAAGTTCTTGCTTTCAGCGCCAACCCATATTATTATGCCTGCTTCTTTTTTACAGGAAAAAAGGGCGAAACATAAAGTTATTGCAAGAATAAGGCAGCAAAAAGACCAAAATGTCCTTTTTTTCATAATTCCTCCTTATTTTACAACAGCGCCCATTCCTCTGCTTTTGTCCTTAAATACCGCAAACACAACATAGTAAGGCACAGAACCTTTAAGCAGAACAGGATTATCGTTATTACTTCCATATCCGTCTTTAGCCGCGTCACGTTCTTCATCGCTTCTGTTCTTCGGCGTAAACAAAGTGTCAGGAGACAGATTTTTAAGACCGCCCGCTTCGGTACTCGGCATCCACATATCGAACATCCATCCGCTGGGTTCGCTTGGGTCTTTCGAAAGCCTGATAAATTTTACAGCTAATATTCCATCTTGCTCTATTCCGGGCCCATCATATTTTACAGTCCAACCCGCAGGGCTGTACTGACTTGGCGAATATTCATAAAGGTAAATATACTGAGCGCCATTAAGCGCTGATTTAATTGGCTTAATCCTTTCGTCTGATTTAGCGACCGGCACCATCATGAATTTTTCTTCAAAATTTGAACCCCAGCCGGCAAATTGCCCGGTTACCCTGTAGTTAAAATTCGGGTCAGGCGTGGCTTTTTCGCAGGCAGTAAAAACTACCGCGAAAACGACAAGTAAAAATACCGAAAGAACAGCAATGTTAGATTTTTTCATAGATTTTCTCCTTTTTTAGAAATACTTTTAAAATCAACGAACCTACGGTTCGTTTTGGTTTATTACTTTATTCTATTTTATGACATAAATTAATTATTAGTCAAGCCTGTTTTAGGAATTTTTTCGAAAGTACTCACACTAAGACAACGAAGGGACAAAGAGCAAAAAGGGAGTGTTCAGTAGGTCACTTAAGCGTGACCTATAAATCGTTATCGTCCAAACTGAGCTTCTACTTGCACCTTGAAATCTAAAAGAGCCCGATTCTTGGATTTTTCTCCGTTTAAGAAAGCGTAGACCTCTTCAAAAAAGAGTTCTTCAATGGCTTCATCTGTTGCCTGATCAAGCTTACCATTAACGCTTTTTGCTATTTCCGCAAATGCGGCGTATTGATTCTGTCCGCCTAGATAGGGTTCGTTATAATTATTTCTAATTTTATTAATGACGTTAATATTGCTTACCATATCGCCGGTATCTTTTGCCCATGCTTCAAGAAAAGCGTCATCGGTAGTTACGTAGCGGATGAATTCTTTAACTGCCGCGACATTCCTTACGCCTTTGTATGCGCCTATCCAAGTGCCGCCCCAGCGATAAGCTGAGGGACCTTGAATCATAGCCCAATCGCCAGATGTTCCGGGAGCATTTGTTTTTAATACATAGTGAAGACCCCATGTAGGCAGGAAGTATGAGAATACTTCTACTCGCCATCCGTATTCATCTCTAAGTTCGTCTCTCATACCGGCAAACCAGCCTTCTGACCACTGTCCAACCCGGCCTTCCAATAGGTTGTCATGCATTGTCTTACATATATCCATGTACTGTTCCATGACGGGATCAATTACAAGTTTACCGTTAACCAGCCATGGATCTTTGCGGGCAGACAAGAATGAATTTCTCAAATCGCCCAATGAGGAAACGACTACGCATGAACCGTTGGATTTTTGTTTGAGAAGCTGGGCCGTCTCAAGGAATTTGTTAAAATTTGCAAAGTAGGTCTGTACTGTTCTAGGATCATCCGTACCAAGATATCTTTTGGCAAGACTTCTGCGATAGAACATAGCGCCCGGGCATGCCTGCCATGACAGGGCATACACTTTGCCTTTAAATGTGCCAACTTCCACAGGAAAGGCAAGAAGTTTGCTTTTGTTGGCTTCGTAAATATCGGTAATGTCCAAAAGATAACCTGATTCGACATATTTACGGACAAAAGCCGATTCCAATGTAATAATATCCGGAACTCCCTGGCCGGACGTTAAAGCAGGGTCTAATCTGGACTGGAAATAATCCGAGGGGATTTGTATATAATCAACACTTACTCCAGTATGGCTTCGTTTGTAATAATTGTTGACTATCATAGACATTTCATCGGTAAATGACAAAACTCTAAGTTGTCCATAAACACACACGGGTAAAGCGGTAAGAACGAGTACAAAACAGAAAATAATGTTAATCTTTTTCATTTTCTTCTCCTATATTTTGAGATAATAAAATAAATTTTAATTTTCATCAAGCTAGCAAACGATATTTACTTACAAATAAATATATTTAACAAAAAAACATTTTAGCCGGACGGCTTTACCACTCGCCTACAAAAAGTATCTCCGGTTCAAGAATAAAGCCTGTCTTCTCTTTAACTTTAACGGCTATTTCATCCGTAAGGGCGCGGATATCCGAAGCGGAGGCGTTACCTGTATTAATAATTATATTTCCGTGGAAGGGGGCTATTTGAGCGCCGCCTATTTGACTGCTTTTAAGGCCAAGCTCATCAATAATTTGTCCCGTAGGTTTTCCAAAATTACGGTTATTCTTAAAGGCGGAACCTGCGCACGGAAAAAGATAATGCCCTTTTTTTTCCCTGTCTTTCCTGTACTCTTCCGTCCTAATTAACATTTTTTCTTTATCGCCTTTTTTTAACTTGAATGACGCGCTTATTATGAGGCAATCCATTTCCTGGAAAGGGCTTTTTTTGTACGCAAAACCCGCGCCATCTTTAATTTCCACCCTCTCTATTACATACTCACTTTCCGTTACTCGATCACTCTTGATAATTTCCACACAACTTAATACATCCGCTATTTCGCCGCCGTAACAGCGGGCGTTCATCCAGACAGCTCCGCCTACAGTGCCCGGCATTCCCGCAAGAAACTCAAGTCCGCATAAACCGGCGGCGCAGGACGCATCAACGGCTTCATCTATGCTTGTTCCGCTTTTAAAAAGCATTTCATTCTCTTTTTTGCATAACGACCGTTTGTTTTCACCTTTCCACGCGCCCATATCCAGTACTATGCCGCGTATCCCCTTGTCGGAGACTACAATATTTGCGCCGCCGCCAAGAATAAACATGGGGATTTTTTCAGCGCGGCAACGGTTTAAAATATTTATGCAAAAAGAAGTAAAGCCCTCGCCCTCAGGACGCAACAGGCAGTCGGCGGGACCCCCCGTTTTAAATGTAGTGTGATTTTTCATAGGCGCGTCTTCGCGAATAACAACTTCACACGGGGTTTCTTTAAGACACTTGTCAATTATTTCTTTAATTTTTTTTTTGCTCATGACTAATTGGCCGGAATTTCTATCCCAAGGCTTTCCGCGGTACGGCGCGCTTTTCTTGAAATGCTTTCATTCTTGTCTTTTACAAGCGCTAAAATTTCTTCTTTTAGCCCCGTAAGTTTATTGTTAAGAGCCATATCAAGACCGTATAATTTTTCCATAATGCCTGCGCCCATAAAACGGCGGGCGACGCTTTCTATTTCAGATTTGTCGTTTTCAACTACAGTTTCGCCTACAACCTTTAATAAGCCGTTGTAAAGACTTGTCTGATTTCTTTTTTTTGCTTCGTCAAGTTCGACAATAAGTTTGCCAAAATTTCTTCCGCCCGTATTTTTCATCAGCATATCGGCGGCAAGGATGCGGACGCGATCTGTGTTTTTCCGCTCTAAAAACAAACCTTCAAGAACCGCTATCGCCTCATCGTTGGCGATAGCGCCAAGAGCGCGGATTGCCTCGTCTTTTACATTGGGAACGTCGTCGCGCTCGGCGCGGAATTTTAAGAACGGAACGGCGGCAGCAAGTTTTCTGTCGCGGCTTGCCTGCGCCGCGGCGATTCTTGTGCGGTAATATGAGTCCCTGAAAGCGTCCAATATCGCGCTTTCGGCGGCTGAACCCTGAAACGGACCAAGAGCGCCAACCGCGGCAGAGCGCACATTTTGATCCGTCGCGCTGATACAGTTAATTATCGCGTCAAGGCCTTTTGGATCGCCGATTTTTGACAAAGCGCCTAACGCGGCTATGCGCAGGGGAAAACGTTCATCGGGATTTGTCGCTATTTCCATAAGAAATTCAACGCCGACTGACGAACCTGTCGCGCCTATGGCGGTTATTATTATGCTGCGGTTATCATTACCCGGTTCGCGGTCGTTATAAAAATCAACTAAAAATTGCGCGGTCTCGTCCGCCAGCTTTTTGTCCGCGGAACTCGCGCCGCCAATTGCGCGAAAACCGGCGCTTAAAAAGCGTTTTTCCTCGGTCTCCAAAAGTTCCATAATTACGGGAACCGCCTCGGCTGTTTTCATTTTGCCAAGGTAATCAAGCGCGGAAAGGACGGTTTCACTTGCTTCGTCTTCACGCTGCGTTATCGCCTTTATCGCCCGCTCCTGAAGCCCGCTTTTTTCCCTGTCGCCAAAGAAACCTAAAATTCCCGTTAAAACTTTCGTGTTTCTGGACGTACCCGCAAGTTCAATAAGTTCATCGTCAAAAACGTCTGTCTTTTCATTTCTAAGCGTCTGTATAAGGGCGGCGATTTCAGTTTCCGTACCGTACTTTATTGTATCAGCCCTGGAAGCCTCCTGCGCGTGTATTGAGAAATTAATTAAAAAAATAAATACTAACAATAAAAATCGTCTATTCATCAACATTTCCCTCAGTATACCTTGATAAAAATTCTTTCTTATACTGTAAAAACCTTCCTTCTTTGACGGCGTTACGGCTGTTTTTAATAAGTTCATTAATAAAGTACAGGTTATGATAACTTGCCAGCATTGAACAGAGTATCTCTCCCGTCTTAAAAAGATGGCGCAAATAGGCGCGGGAGTACTCTTTGCAAACTTTACAGCCGCACTCTTTATCTATCGGCGAAAAATCAGCGGCGTTTTCGGCCTTTTTTAGGGCAAACGCGCCTTTATGAGTGTAAAGCCGCCCATTTCGCGCCTCGCGGGTGAATAAAACGCAGTCAAACATGTCAATTCCCTGCTCTATCGCGTTTAAAATGTATTCGGGTGTCCCGATTCCCATTACATAGCGGGGTTTTTCTTCGGGTAAAAACGCGGCGGTATAGGCCAAGGTTTCATAAAATAATTCTGAAGGCTCCCCTACCGACAGGCCTCCTATGGCTATGCCGGGAGTATCCGACTCGATACAGACTTCCGCGCTTTTTTTTCGCAGATCGTCAAAAAAATTTCCCTGCACGATACTGAATAAACTGCTCATGTTTTTTCCGTCCGCCGTAACTTCTTCCCATTTGCTTTTTGCCCTGCCAAGCCATTCCGCAGTAATAGCAAGGGCTTTCTCGGCTTCCTTGCGGCTCGCGCCGTAATGAGAACAGTAATCCAGCTGCATTTGTATATCGCTGCCGAGAATTGCCTGAATTGTTACGGCTTTCTCGGGACTTATAAAATGTTTGGAGCCGTCAATGTGCGATTGAAACCACGCGCCCTCCGGTTTAATTTTTCGCAGCGCGGAGAGGGAAAAAATCTGGAAGCCGCCTGAGTCTGTTAAAATATTTCTGTCCCAGTTAATAAATTTATGAAGTCCTCCCGCTTTTTCAATCACTTCCTCTCCGGGCCTTAAATATAAATGATACGTATTTGAAAGAATCAAATCATAGCCGATTTCTTTCAAGTCGTCCGTCGTTAACGCCTTTACGGTTCCGTTAGTCCCCACAGGCATAAAAGCAGGCGTTAATACATCGCCGTGAGGAAGGCGCAATATTCCCGTTCTTGCGCCGCAGGAGTTATCGCGTGACGTTACGCTAAAACGCATCAGGTTTTTGCGCTCCGTAAAAGAAGTATCCCGATTATTATAAACATTAAAACAGGAAACCACGCGCCGACAAACGGATGTATGTAATTAAGCCCCGCCATCGTCATGCTTAACATTTCCGTAATGTAGTAAACTACGGCGACAGACAGGCTTGTAAAAAGGCTCATCAATAAAATATTTTTTCTGAATCTGCCGCCCATGGAGATTGAGAGTATCATTACAATCAGGGAGGTTGCGGCAAACGAATAACGGTGATAATAATTTGCCTGCGTGTGCTGATACGGAAGCCCCGCCATGCGAAGATCTTTTACTAAAAGACCTGCGTTTTTTGCGGATAATTCTTCCACATTAACGGCTTTTCTTCTGAAAATATCGGGATGTTCGTTATATGATTCGTCGATGGAAAACGGGTATATCCGCAATATACCTTCTTCATCGTAGCGGTAAATGACGGCTTTTTTAAATTCCCAGTAACCGTCCTTCCACTCTGCGGACGGGGCGCGGATCTGTGAAACAAACAGGCCTTTTTCACTCATCTCCACAACGCTTACGCCGTTTAAAATATTTTTTTCGCTGTCAAAATAATCAACCGAATAAATTACAAGACCGTTTTTTGCTTTTATCACAATGTCAGAGTTGCTTTCCGTAACATACTGTTTTAACGCCCGCCTTGAAAGTTCATTTTTTTGTTTTAACGTAGGTATTACTATCCTGTCGTCAAGATAAAAAGAAAAGACAGAAGCGATTAAACCAACAACTACAAAAGACATGCTAAACCGCCATAAGGGTATTCCCGTGGCAAATACGCTTGTCAGCTCATTTCTGGCATAGAGATCGCCTAACGTGTACGCGGCTGCAAAAAGCAGGGACATCGGCATTGAGTAGGAAATGCTTTTGGGGATAAAATAAAGGCTTATTTTTAAGATTGTCTTTATGGGCACTTCATTGTTAAGATAACGGATTAAATTCGCAAACATATCAATAAGCAAAAGCAAAAATACAAACATGGAAATAGCTATAAAAAAAATTGGTAAAAATTGGCGGATAAGATATTTGTCAAGCAACATTATTTTATTCATTTTCGCACCTTAATAAACGCAAGAACAATCCCTATAAACAAAAAGAAAAAGTTCGGAGTCCACATTGATAAAAAAGGCGGAGTTCCCGCGCGAAGGCCCATTGCCTGTCCTATAAAAAGCATTGACCAGTATAACACGGCGATAATATTGCCAAAAATAAATCCTACGGTCTGCCCGCTCTTCTTCGCCATCAGTCCCAGAGAAACGGCGAGAAAAACAAAACAAAACGCGCCGAGAGGAACGGAAAATTTTCTGTATATCTCAATCACATGGAGGGTAAGGGATCTGTCGTCCAAAATGGATTCAAGGGAGGCGGTATCCCGTTGAAAAGTAGAGAGAACCGACGTTCTGCGGCCCCAGCCGTCTCCTGAAGGTCCCGCCCTTAAAATATTTTCTAATGATACTGCGTTAATTATCATGCGTAATTTTCTGTCGTTCAGTCTTACGGCTAAATCGGCTTTTTTTTCTATAATTGCGGAACGAACGTCGCGTGAACTCATCTCTCTTGGGCTTACGCTGACATATTGCTGAATAATATCCTCATTTGAAACCCAGTACTGCAAATTGTCGGAATTGGCGTAATCGTAATCTTCTCTTGTAATTTCCTTTGATGAATGAACAAACGCCCTTTCAAGATTAAGGCTCAAACCCTCTTTTCCGCCGTCTTTCAATTCCGCGCTGCTTGCCATTATAATCCTGCGCTCGCCGTCTTCGGTCTTATCCATGATAAGCAGGTTTTCAATTACATTGTTTTTTACGCCGCCCGTGACAATTACGGTATCCTTGAATTTTTTTACCGAATTGGCTTCCATTTCCAGCGCGGGAGTGGAAACAAGAATCTTTCGCCATAATTTGTTAAATTGAATAGTGCCCGCCGGAAGCAGTACGTCGTTTGTAAAAAACGATAAAAGGGAAATAATTATCCCGACTGTTATAGCGGGGAAAAAAACATTTTTATATGACAGTCCGGAAGAAAGCATAACAAGAATTTCGTTGTCGGACGTTAAACGCCCTACAGTCATAAGGGTCCCGACAAGGCACGCGAACGGAGCAGACATGGCGATCACGGTAGGCAGGGAAAAAAGTATTAAAAGAGCGACTTGATCAAAAGGCACGCGTTTGGTAAGAATTTCTTTCGCCATAAGGAGTATCTGGTTTACAAAAAAAACAACAAAGAAAAAACCAAAACAAATGATAAACGAGAAAAACATTTCTGATAATATATAATTGAATATGGTCTTGGACAAATAGCGTTTGCTTTCAAGAGAGTTTGCGTTTCTCCGCAGAAAAAAATTAATAATTGAATTAACAAAACCTTCCATTGCCATTCCGCCAAAAATGTGCCGCTATTTGCGCCGGCTCTACGCGCCGGTAGATCCAAAACCGCCGCCGCCCCTTGCCGTCTTGCCGAGATTGACAACCTCTGCAAGGTTCGCTCTACAAACGGGAGCGATGACAAGCTGGGCGATTCGCTCCCCATCTTTAATTATAATATCATCACGGCCCAAATTTATAAGAATTATATCTAAATCTCCCCGATAATCGGAATCTATCGTACCCGGCGAATTTAACATGGTTAAGCCTTTTTTAATCGCCAAACCCGAGCGCGGACGTATTTGCCCCTCATAACCATGCGGAATTTCGATTTTAAGTCCTGTCGGAATTTTAACCCTTCCAAGGGGCGGTACGCAAACGTCGGCGTCAAGAAAGGCGCGTAAGTCCATACCGGCGGCTCCTTCGCTTTCGTACTGCGGAAGAGCCGCGCGCGGGGCATTTTTAACTACTTTTACAAGTACTTCATTCAAACCGCTTTTAATTCCTGCGTTGATTGCCTTTTGCTTCAGGAGCGCCGGACGGATCAATCGCGTCGATATACGAAAGATTTAGACGGCCCTGTTTGTCAATCTCCAGCAATTTGACGGGGATCTGCTGGCCTTCTTTTAACACGTCCGTAACCTGCGCGATCCTCTGCCTTGAAAGTTTGCTTATGTGGACAAGTCCTTCCTTGCCCGGCAGTATCTCCACAAACGCGCCGAAATCCATTATGCGCTTTACAGTGCCGTTGTATATTTTGTCAATTTCAGGGTCGCAGGCAATGCCGACAACAGCGGCCTTCGCGTCCTCCGCGTCCTTGGTGCTCTTGCCAAAGATTGTTACGGTGCCGTCATCCTCCGTGTTAATTTTAACCGAATATTGTTCGCATAACGCTTTGATGTTCTTCCCGCCCGGGCCGATAAGCGCGCCGATTTTATCAATGTCAATCCGTAAAGTGACAATCTTGGGGGCGTATTCGCTGATCTGCTCGACAGGCTTGTCTATACAATTGTTCATTATAGAAAGAATATGCATCCTTCCCCGTTTTGCCTGATCAAGCGCCTTGCGCATAATTTCCGGGCTTACCCCCGCGATTTTTATGTCCATCTGAAAGCCCGTTATTCCGTCTTTGGTTCCGGCGACTTTAAAATCCATGTCTCCCAGGTGGTCTTCCTCGCCCAAAATGTCAGATAACACAGCGAACCTGTCTGTGGGACCGGCTTTTCCCTCGGTGATAAGGCCCATTGCGATGCCCGCCACGGGTTTTTTCATCGGGACGCCGGCGTGAAGCATGGAAAGAGTTCCTCCGCAGACTGACGCCATTGAAGAAGAGCCGTTAGACTCCATAATTTCCGAAACGACGCGGACCGTATACGGGAATTCATCTTTTGTGGGAATCATCGCTTTTAAGGAACGTTGCGCCAGATTGCCATGCCCTATCTCCCTGCGACCTGTTCCCATTCTGCCGACTTCGCCGACCGAATAGGGAGGGAAGTTGTAGTGCAGCATAAAGTTTTCGCGCTTGTCGCCTTCTATGTCATCGAAAATCTGTTCGTCAAAAACAGTTCCCAATGTCGTTACCGCAAGCGCCTGGGTTTCACCCCGGGTAAAAAGCGCGGAGCCGTGAGTGCGCTGTAAAATTCCCACTTCGCAGGTGATGTTACGGATGTCTTCCAATCCCCTGCCGTCAACACGCTTTCCGTTATTCAAAATTGAAGAGCGCAGGATTTCATACTGCATATCTTCGAATAACGCGTTGAAAAGTTTTTTTTGGTTTTCATCTTCAAGCTGCGCGGCGTGCTGCGCCGCCAATTCGGCTTTAACGGCTTTAATGCCCTCGTGCCTTTCCTGTTTTGAGGGAAGGAAGCAGGCGGTTTGCAGTTTTGGAAAAGCGGCGGCGCGTATGGCGTCCAGGTTTTCCAAAGAATAAGGAAGCGGAGTGAGGGGAAGCTTTTGCTTTCCCGCAAGCTCGCGCAGTTTTTCCTGCAACGCGCAAAATTCCTTAATCATGGCGTGGGCTTTATCAAGCGCCTGTATCATCAGCTCTTCGCTTACTTCTTTCGCGCCGCCTTCCACCATAGTGATGCCGTCTTTTGTGCCGGCGACCATGATTTCCATCGTGGAATTTTCTATTTGTTCATAGGTTGGATTTACGACAAGCTCGCCGTCTATCTGGCACACGCGCACCCCCGCGACCGGACCGTTAAACGGGATGTCGGAAATATGGACGGCGGCGGAAGACGCGATAATCGCTAAAATATCCGGCGGATTTACCTGATCTGTGGACAGGGTTGTCGGTATTAATTGAATTTCGCGCCCGAAGCTTTTATCAAAGAGGGGGCGCATCGGCCTGTCGATTAGGCGGGAGACAAGAATCTCCTTGTCCTTTGGGCGGCTTTCCCTTTTTATAAAACCGCCGGGAATCTTCCCCGCGGCGTAATATTTTTCGTTATAGTCGACTGTAAGAGGCACATAATCCATGCCTTCTACCGGTTCATGTGAAGAACAGACGGTGGCAATTACCGCCGACCCCGCGTACTGGGCAAAAACAGAGCCGTTGGCCTGTTTTGCTATCCTGCCGGTTTCTAAAACCAATTCTTTTCCGGCGACTGAGAGCGTTACTTTTTGCATCATATTTATTTACGCAGTCCCAGGTCTTTTATCAGCTTTCTGTATCCTTCCAGATTGATCCTTTGAATATACTTTAACATTCTGCGTCTCTTGCCTACCAGAATTAAAAGCCCCCTCTGTCCCGATTTGTCTTTTTTAAACTGCTTGCAGTGTTCCGTAAGCTGGTTGATTCGTTCAGTAAGCAGGGCTATCTGAACTTCTGTCGCGCCCGTATCCTTCTCGTTTTTACCAAATTTGGTTACGATTGATTCCGCTTTTTCTTTGGTTAATGCCATTTTCTTCTCCTGTTTTTAACCCTATAATTTACGGAATAATGGCATAAAACGGGGAAAATGTCAACTGGGATTCGAAAGAGTTCACACAAAGAGTACAAAAGTTAGAAGATCACAAAGAAGAGGGAAAGGGGATTGTTGTAACCAGTCTGAGCGTGAGGATACACGATCAGACTGGTTACATTGTTCATTGCTTATTTGTTACGATTTTGTCCACGTTAGGCCATCGGTTGTGGTATATGTTCCGGGCGTTCCGTATTCCGCGTCCGTATTGTAAAACTTGCTGTACAAGTCGCCGGGGAATGCAGTTGATTTAAAGAACTCTTTATAAATCGTTCCCTGGAATGTTACGCTTTTAAGCTTGGCGCAGCCTTTAAAAGCGTCTCCATAAATGTTGGTAACGCTGACGGGTATGGTTACGCCGGTAAGGCTGGTACAGTCCTGAAAAGCCGAGCTCCCGATAGCTTCAACGCCGTTTGGTATGGTTACGCTTGAAAGATTGCCGCATCCCTTAAAAGCAAACATCTCAATGCTGGTAATACTGTTTGGCAAGGTCACGCCGATAAGGTTGGCGCATTCGACAAAAGCAGCAGGATCTATTCTGATAAGGGTACTGCCCGAGATGTCAAGGTTGACGTATCTTGGAACCGAGTATGAAAGCGCATACCCAACGCTTCTCTTGGTTTCAGAGCCGCCGCCGAGATCGCTTACAATTAATTTAACCGTATAAGGATTGTCCAAGTCATCGTTGACGGACTGAGCGGACAACCATGTTCTTAATACGTCGGCGGAGGTAATATTTATTATAAGGTTGGTACAGCCGTCAAAAACATATTCGCCAATGCTGGTAACTTTGTTTCCTATGGTTACGCTGGTAAGGCCGGTACACCAGCGAAAAACACCGTCCCCAATGCTGATAACAGTGTTTGGTATGGTCATGCCGGTAAGGCCGGTACAACCGCTAAAAACATATTCCCCAATACTGGTAACGCTGTTCGGAATGGTTACGCTTTCAAGGCTTGTGCAGTTGGCAAAAGTTTTTTCCTCAAGGATGGTAACGTTGTTTGATATGGTTATGCTTTCAAGGCCGGTGCAGGAATTAAAAGCGCTATTCCCAATAGTGGTAACGTTATCCGGTATGGTTACGCCGGTAAGGCCGGTGCAGCCCTGAAAAGCCCGTATCCCAATGCTTTTAACTTTGCTTCCTATGGTTACGTCGGTAAGGTTGGTGCAGCTGGAAAAAGCTAATTGTCCAATGCTGATAACGCTGTTTGGTATGATTATGCTTTCAAGGTTGTCAACTTTATAAAAAGCTTGATCCCCAATGCTGGTAACAGTGTTTGGCAAGGTTATACCGGCAAGCATACCGCACTCATAAAAAGCCCAATCATCAACGCCGGTAAAGGTACTTTCGGAAAAGTCGAGGTGGACGAATTTTTGTTCATCACCATTAAGAGCGCTTCCGACGCTTCCTATGGTGGAAGGCGAACCGCCTAGACTACTTACGTTCACTTTAACCGTATAGATGTCGGTGAGGTCGTTTTCGGGCTGGCTGTCCAGCCATTCTTTTAATGCCGCGCCGCTGGTAAAAGTATTGGTAACGTTAACGGTGATAGCGCCGCTGGTCTTTGATTTATAGCCTGCCGCGCTTACGGTTACAGTGTATTTTCCCGCAGTAGTCGGTATAAACTTATTAGTGTTATCGCCGACATTGGTTGAGCCTTTCTTCCACTGGTACTTTACCGTTTCTGATGATCTGCTGTATGTGGCGGTTAGTTCCGTGCCGATGTTAACGTTGCCGCTTGGGCTGATTATTATGGTTCCCGGAAGTTCCGGGTCTTCCAGCAAATCGCATGCCGCCATTGAAAATCCAATTACTGCCGCCGCGGTAATAATCCCCGCAATTTTAAAGATAGCCTTTATATTGAGTATATTTTTCATCTAAAAAAACCTCACTATTATAAAAATAACACCGTTTTGTGGATTTTTCAACCCCATTGTGAAATTTTTATCATAATTTATACAAAGTCCTCCGCGTAAGGTCTTTTACAAATAATCCCTTACACCCTCTTTACAACGATCTTCTTCCCCTTAATGCGCGTAACCTTTACCCCCCTGCCGGGATCAATATGCTCTCCGTCAGTCACCGCCTCATAGATCTCGTCATCGATCAATACGGTTCCTTTTGGAGACATTTGTGAATCTGTAACGGCGATTCTTCCAAGCAGGGAAGAAAGGTCTTTCATACGCCTAACAGCTTACTATACGCTTCCAACGCTCCGTCGCCAAAGTTGCCTGACAGCACTTTCTTTGTCAGGATTTTTCCAAGCTGCACGCCCTCCTGATCAAAACTGTTGAGGTTCCAGACAAAACCCTGAAACATCACTTTGTTTTCATAGTGGGCAAGCAAGGCTCCCAATACTTTGGGCGTCAGCCGCTTTCCAAAAATCAGGCTTGAGGGACGCTCGCCCGTGAACTCTTTATTTCCGTCTTTGCTGTCCTGCCCTTTCGCGAAAGCCACAATTTGAGCGGCAAGGTTTGCCTTTAACTTTGTCTGACTTACAGAACCGTCCACGATCACATCGTCGCCTTTCTGGCTTTCGAGAAAACCGATAAATTGAAGCGGGACAACGCCAGTCCCCTGATGAAGAAGCTGATAAAATGAATGTTGGCCGTTTGTTCCCGGTTCGCCGAAAATAACGGGGCCGGTGCTGTATTTGACAGGTTCTCCAAAGCGGTTTACCCGCTTGCCGTTTGATTCCATGTCCATCTGCTGTAAATGCGCGGGGAAGCGTGAAAGCGCCTGGCTGTACGGCAAGACCGCCGTGTACGGGTACATTAAAAAGTTGCGTTCCCAGATACCGATTAGCGCGTCAAGAAGAGCGGCGTTTTTAAGAATATTTTCCTCTAATGCGAGCTTGTCAGCTTCGGCGGCTCCCGCGAGAAATTCCTTAAATGTTTCAGGGCCGAAGGCGAGGGACAGGACGCAGCCGCCGACAGCCGATGATGACGAATAACGTCCGCCTACATAGTCGTCAATGTAGAAAGAGTCAAGATACTCGCTGTTACGCGCAAGAGGGCTTGTCTCGCTTGTTACGGCGATCATCTGCTTGCTTGGGTGAAGCCCCATTTTTTTTAATTTATCTTTTACAAAAAGCTCATTGGCGAGAGTTTCCTGGGTTGTGCCGCTCTTTGAAACCAGAATGAACAGGCACTGTTCAAGATTGCAGGAGGCGATTACGGTGGAAGCGTCATCCGGGTCTACATTGGAAATAAATTTTGCGTTAAGCTTTTTTTTGCCCTCTGCCGCCGCCCAGTTTTCAAGGGCAAGGTACATGGCGCGCGGCCCAAGGTCGGAGCCGCCAATGCCAATCTGCACCACCGTAGTAAATTCCTTGCCTGTGGAACCTTTATATTTGCCGCTATGCACACCGGACGCGAAATCGCAGAACCTTGCAAGTTCTTTACGGTAAAATTCTCCTATGTCTTTTCCGTTTTCAATTACGGGCTGCCCCTGTTGTCCGCGCGACAGATGATGAAGCACTTTCCGGTTCTCACCGGTGTTCATCACCTCTCCGTTAAGAAGGGCTTTGTATTTTGCGATTAGATCCTGCTCGTCCGCAAGATCCTGCAGTAATTCAATACACTTATCGTTGACCGGCTTGGCGGCCCACGAATACTGTAGACCAGCGGCCATCGGAACAATACACTCCCCTACCCTTTTCGCGTCAAGTTTGTCCCTAAAAAGAAAAGCTTTCATCGCATGTTTTGAAAGTTTCTTATATACGCCGGTTTTATCAAAGTTAATATATTTCATAATATACCTCCATGAATTCTATCTTATATTATATTTTAAATTTGAACAATTACATAAAAATCAATATATTTAGTTTGTGCAATCATTAGAATGAGGTATGCAAATATGACAATGCTCCCCGTCAAGTCATTAAAAAAATTTGCCAATAATAGTTTCCTTGTATTTTCATGTATTCTTTTCTTTATTATCGCTTTATCGGCTACTACGGCATATACAATTTCCGCCAGTCAAATCAACAGCTCTTTTATTGAACAGCAGCTTTCCATAGCCTCTGAAACAATACGGCTGCGTTTGGCAACCGCGGTAAACAGCGAGCTTGCCCTTGTGTTGAAAATGGCGGATACCCCGGTAATTCAGCGGTATTTTATGAATCCTTCCGATCCCGTTCTTGAATCTCAGGCATACGACGAATATCTCATTTATCAGGAACATTTTAATGATAAACTGCTTTACTGGGTTAATGATATAGATAAAATAGTTTATTCAACGGGAAATGCCCCGTACGTCGTCAATCCTGATGATCCCGAAAATTATTGGTACTATTTAACGTTAAACGAAACGGAAACTTTTAATTTTAATATTAATTATAATCCTGATTTGAAGCATATCTATCTTTGGGTCAATGTCCCGGTATTTAATAAAACGCAGACGGGCAAAAAGCCTATAGGCATGATTGGCACAGGCATAAATCTTACTGATTTTTCAAATTTTATAGCTTCCAGTTATCTTGAATTCGACAAAAACATCACAACATATATGTTCAATAAATATAATGAAATTACTTCGGCGGCGGATTATGAACTTGTTCAAAATAAAATCCGTCTTGATGAACACCTGGGCGGAACAGGAAATGAATTAATCAAGGTCGCGCATGAGCTTTCAGAAGGTGAAAGCCGCAGCTTCATCTACAATAAAAAAATATATCTGGTAAACTTCATCCCGTTGATGGGATGGTATCTGACCGTAAGTTATCCTGCGCCTGGTTTTTTGTCTCTTAATCATGCCATGAATACCGTATTTTTCAGTATGTTGCTCCTCATCCTGTTCCTGTTCATTGTAATTAATCTTTTCATTGCCCGCTCTGAACACGCGATGACGAAACAAAACCTGCAACTTCTTGAAGCAAACCGAAAAGCTGAATTAGCTTCCCGGGCAAAAAGCGATTTTCTCGCAAAGATGAGCCACGAAATCCGCACCCCAATGAATGCCATTATAGGCATGGCGGAACTTCTGCTGAGGAGAGAAATTTCGGGAGAAGCCCGCAGTTATGCGCAAGATATCAAACAGGCGGGGAATAATCTTGTTTCGATAATTAACGATATTCTGGATCTTTCAAAGATCGAAGCCGGTAAACTGGAAATTGTTCCCGGCAAATATATGCTTCCATCTTTAATCAACGACACGGTTAATATTATCCGTACGCGGTTAAAAGAAAAACCAATAAGGTTTTTTACCAATATCGACGGGAATATTCCCAATTGTCTTATCGGGGACGAAGTAAGGCTGCGCCAGATTCTTCTTAACCTTCTGACCAATGCGGCAAAATATACGGAAAAGGGGTATATCGGTCTGACCATTACCATAGATAAACAGGATGATAAACAGATCTTGCTCAGGATGGCCGTAACCGATACCGGGAAAGGAATAAAACCGGAGCATGTTGCGAACCTGTTTGACGAGTTTGTCCGGGTAGATATGAAAAAGAACCACGGCATTGAAGGAACGGGACTGGGGCTTCCCATTGCCAAAAGGCTTTGTACGGCTATGGACGGGGATATAACAATGGAAAGCGAATACAACAAGGGCAGCGTATTCACGGTAATTATCCCTCAGGGCTTTGAATCAAAAACTCCTTTCGCCATGGTGGAAGAGCCGGAAAAAAAGAAAGTGCTTGTCTATGAAAGCAGAATTATTTACGCCAAATCGGTGTGCTGGTCGCTTGAAAACATGAAGGTTCCTTATACCATGGTGATGAATCAGAATGAGTTTGCTTCTTCACTGTACAGCGAAGAATGGTTCTATGTGTTTTCAGGTTACGGTCTTTATGAAAAAATTAAACCGCTTATGGAACAGAGCAATGTTGTTTTCTGCGGAGGAAAAAAGCCGAATCTTGCCCTGATGGTGGAATGGGGTACTGAAGCGTATATCTCCAATGTGCGTTTTGTGTCCATACCGGTACAGTCCCTGTCCATTGCCAATACCTTAAACGGCAAAGCTGACAGCCGCAATTATTTTGAAGGTTCCGTCAATTCCGGCGTTATACGCCATAGTTTCCCCAATGCGCGGCTGTTGATAGTGGACGACATTGCCACTAATCTTAAAGTAGCCGAGGGACTTTTGGCCCCCTATAATGTAAAGATTGACACCTGCTTAAGCGGCGCGGAAGCGATAGAACTTGTGAAAAAAAATAAATACGATATTATTTTCATGGATCACATGATGCCGGAAATGGACGGGATTGAAGCTACGGCGATTATCCGCGCATGGGAAAAAGAACACCGGGAAGAAAGCGGCGGCAATAATTTGCGCCGGCAAGTTCCAATTGTCGCGCTTACAGCTAACGCCGTTGTGGGAATGCGGGAAATGTTTATCGAAAAAGGTTTTAATGATTTTCTTTCAAAACCGGTAGACGTTTCCAAACTGGATGAAATTCTTGACCGATGGATAAGTGAAAAAGAACAAATAACAATGAACAATGAGAAATCAGCGGCGAAAAATGAAAGACAAGAAAAATTGCAGGACAAGGATAATAATTCATCTTCTCTTTCTATTCCCGGAGTAAATGTACAAAAGGGCGTCGCTATGTTACGCGGCTCATTGAAAGTTTATAAAGATATATTGATTATGTTCTGCAAAGACATGGATGACAGACTGCCGTTATTGCAAAAATTATCTGAAACTGACCTTCCTTCATTTACTATCAATGTTCATGCGTTGAAAAGCACTTGCGCCTCTATTGGAGCCGCGGATGTTTCGGCTCTTGCCGCGAAACTGGAAGCCGCAAGTAAAGCCGCAGACTTGGCTTTTATCCGCGAACATTTAACAGCCTTTTTACAACAGCTAACGGAACTGGTAAAAAATATACGCGCCGCCTTAACTACCGCTATGTAACAGTAAAAACTCTACTATTAATTGAAATCTCCTTAAGAATTTCACACAAAGAACACAAAGATCACAAAGGGGGTCAGGAGTTGTTGTTCGAAGATATAACGTGAATTTTACGATAAGATAACGGACAAATACTATGATTTCCTCTTTGTGTTCTTCTCTTCCTTCGCGGTCTTTGTGTAAAATATTTTGAATATTATCTTTTCTTTAAATACCCGCCTATCCTGAACGCGGCTTCTTCAAGTCTCTCGGGGGTTTGAGTCAGCGCGAAACGAAGCCAGTTTTCACCGCCTTCGCCAAAACTGGAACCAGGTACGCAGATAACGCCAGCTTTATCAAGCAAGTCAAGACAAAATTCCACGCTGGTCATGCCCTTAAACGGCATTGGAAACCATGTAAACATTGTCGCAGGAGTCTTTGGCACATCCCAGCCGTTTTTTAAAAGAGCGCTGCAGAAAACGTTACGGCGCTCACGATAAGTATCGCGGTTTTGCGTAACTATGTCCTGCGGTCCCGTTAACGCCTCTATTGCGGCTATATAGTCAAGCATGGACAGACCGTAATCAAAATTGGTGCGTAATTTTTTAAACGCGCCTATTATTTTTTCATTTCCAACCGCAAACGAAATTCTTAAGCCGGTTAAATTATAACTCTTTGAAAGCGAGTTAAACTCAATGCCTACATCCTGTGCGCCGGGAACGGCAAGAAAACTGCCGCCGGGAGGACCGTCGTGTACCAGTTCCGAATACGCGTTGTCATGAATAACGGCAATATCGTATTCTTTCGCAAAAGCGACAAGCCTCCCGTAAAAGTCCCTGCCCGCTACGGCGCCAAGGGGATTTGACGGATAACATACGACAATTGCCCGCGCTTTTTTCGCTATTTCAACGGGTATCGAGTCAAAGTCTATTAAAAATTTGTTTTCCGGCAACAGCGGCGTATGGTAAACTTCAGCGCCGGCCATAAGCGGGCCAAATGAAAAAATCGGATAACCGGGAGTTCCTGCAATCACCAAATCACCGGGATCACATAACGCATGAAATATGTGTGTAAATCCTTCCTGCGTCCCATATAAAGATATTATCCCGTTTCTTGTTACATCCACACCGTAACGTGTTTTATACCAGCCCTGTACGGCGTCTAAAAGGGAAGGAGGATCAATAAGAGTGTACTTGTAATTCAACGGATTTTTTGACGCCTCACAGACAGCCTTCATCACATGATCCGCGGGCGGCCTGTCAGGAGTTCCTACGGAAAGATTTATAATATCGGTCCCAAGCGCGGCTCTTTTTTCTTCAAGCGTCTGAAGCACGTTTGCTTCCGAAGAGGAGGCTAATTTTGATATATACATGGCTTTATTGTACAATGATAACAATTTTTTTGCTACTTAACTTCTCATCTCAAAAAACCATATTATTTCACATTTTTTCGTCAAAAAGGGCAAAGCCTGACAATCCAATAACAGGAACGCCGGAATTTAACAAATTCCCCTCTTTTATTCCTATCCAAACAGTTTACAATTTTGCCTTAAAAATAATATAATACCTGTAATGAGTCAAAAAACCGTCTTGACTATCAAAACAATACGCCGGAAACCGAAGTTGAATGGAGTTAAAATTGATAAACAATGAAAAGGCGGCTAAGGACTTATCCGCGCGCCGCGCCGCCATTGTTATGGCTTTGAACAAATCGGTTGAGATAATTACCTCCCACGCGGAAGAAACATTTGAAAAAGTATTGACCGAGGGCATAAAACCTTTTGCCGACGCTGTCGGTCTTGACCGCGTAGTCTTTTATAAACTGATGGACATTGAAGACGGCAAACGTCTTGGACAAATCTACCGCTGGGACAAGTCGAAAGGCGGCCTTACATCTCTTGCGGACGAACTGAAAAATCTGCCCAATCATCCTGTTTTAGATAAATGGCTTTCGATAGCGTCGCAGGGCGGTTGTATCCGTTTCAGGGAAAGCGATTATACCGAAGATGTCGCCGCTTTAATGCGCGTTTACGGCGTAAGGTCGATATTTATAGCGCCGATTTTTTCGAGCGGTGAATTTTGGGGAGTTATCAATTTTCAGGACCATACCAACGACCGTTATTTTGACGAAGACTGCGCCGATTTACTGCATACGGCGGCGCGTATATTCTCAGCCTCGGTCATCAGAGAGGGAATGAAAAACCGTGAAAAAATGGAGGCCGCGCTAAACAGAGCCGCTATCATTTTTCTCTCGCAAAGCAAAAAATCTTTTGAAGATATAATGACGGCCGGCGTGAGAGAGATCGCCGATACATTCAATTTGGACAGATTTTCCCTGCTGCGTAACTTTACCGTGTCCGGCGGCGTGCGTTACGGAGGGCAAATTTACCGCTGGAACAGGGAAGACGGCGGAACCACGGCGCCGATAAAAGGGCTGGAGTCTTTTTCTCCTGAGCAGTATGTGCCCAGATGGGGGAAAATTTTTGCTTCAGGAGGAACGATTAACGGCCCCGTCAAGTTTATGCCCGAAGCGGCCGTACTGCAATCGTTTGGTTTAGTGTCTATATGCGTTACGCCGGTTTTTATCAACAACAATTTTTGGGGTATTGCTTTTTTTGAGGACATCCATACCGATCGCTTTTTTGAAAAAGACAGCGTTGAGATACTGCGATTGGCGGCGTTTCTGTGCGCAAACACCGTTATACGCGCCGACATGGAACGTGATATAGCCAGCGCCGACGAATTTAACCGCGCCGTGCTTGCCGCTTCACCTTTTTGCTTAACTGTGTTTGACGAAAATGCCCACGCTATTGACAGCAACGATATTAATTTAAAAACATTGGAGACGACAAAAGAATACTATATTGATCATTTTCACGAATTTTCGCCTGAATACCAAAGCGACGGGAGAAAATCCGAAGATAAGGCGACAGAGGAAATCAAGCGCGCGCTGAACGGCGAAAATGTATTGTTTGAGTGGACACACCGTACTTCCAGGGGAGAGCTTATTCCTTTTGAAGTTACGTTAAATCGCGTGATGAATAAAGGGAAGTATGTGGCGATAGGCTATCAATATGATCTGCGCAATATCAAAAAGATGGAAAAAAATATACGCGAGCAGGGCGAACAGCTTAAAATTAAACTGGAACAGCAGGAATTAATTTCCGAACTTTCAAGAGGATTTATTTCTTCCGGCGATACGCAAACGCTGGTACAGGAAGCCGTCGCCAAGCTGGGACGTTACCATAAAGTGTCATTGGTGTTTGTCTTCGCCATTAATTATCAGCGTAAAGATATTTATCTTGCGTATCATTGGTGCGCCAACGACATTCCGCCGCGGACGGCCATTACCAATTTGTATGAATATTTAACTGACATTTTTCCCGTATCGCTTCCCGACTGCGCCACATTACCGATAGTCGTCTGCGATGATACGGCCACAAATCCCGACGCGGTTTTTCAGGCGCTTCATGCCATTGATGTCATGGCGGTAATTGCAGCCCCGCTTTATGTTGACGGCCATTTATGGGGGGTAGTATGCGTAGAACAGAATTCTACTCCCCGCAAATGGACTGAAAATGAAAAAGGATTTGTCGCCATGACGTCAAGCACCATCGCGGGCGTAATCATGCGCGACATCTATACCATAAAACTAAAAGAAGCCCTGAATAACGCGATGGAAGCAAGCAAAGCAAAAAGCGATTTCCTCTCCAACATGAGCCACGAAATGCGCACGCCGCTGAACGCGATAACCGGCATGACGACAATCGGCAAAAACGCGAAGGACATAGAACGCAAAGACTATGCGCTGGGCAAGATAGAAAATGCGTCAACGCACCTGCTCGGCGTTATAAACGACATACTCGACATGTCAAAAATTGAGGCGAAAATGCTGGAATTATCGCCCTGTGAATTTAATTTCGAGAAAATGCTGCAAAAAGTAGTCTCGGTAATCAACTTCCGCGTGGACGAAAAGCGGCAAAAACTTGTCGTGCGCATTGACAATAAAATTCCTAAAACCCTGATAGCCGATGACCAGCGGTTGGCCCAGGTAGTTACCAACCTTCTGAGCAATGCGGTTAAATTCACGCCTGAAGAAGGTTCCATAACCCTTAACGCGGATTTTATGGGAGAAAAAAACGGCTCTTGCACCATAAAGGTTTCAGTAAGCGACACGGGAATCGGAATAAGTCCGGAACAGCAAAAACGCCTGTTCAATTCTTTTCAACAGGCCGAGAGCAGCACAACGCGCAAATACGGCGGGACGGGACTTGGCCTTGCGATTTCCAAAAGTATAGTAGAAATGATGGACGGCCATATATGGGTAGAATCAGAACTTAAAAAAGGCTCATCTTTTATTTTTACCATTCAGGCAATGCGCGGAGCGGAAGACAAGCAAAAAAATTTATTGGATGTCAATTTGAACAACGTCCGCATTATGGCGGTAGATGACGACCCGGATATATTAACATATTTCCGCGATATAACGCAGATGTACGGAGTATCATGCGAAACCGCCGCAAGCGGAGAAAAAGCGCTTGAACTCGTAGAAAAAAAAGGCGGCTCCCATATCTATTTTATAGACTGGAAAATGCCGCTTATGGACGGCATACAACTCACCCGTGAAATAAAAGAGCGTGATCCTGAAAATTCAGTTGTAATAATGATCTCCGCCGTCGATTGGAGCGCGATTTCCGAAGAAGCGAAAGCGGCGGGCGTTGATAAATTCCTGTCCAAGCCTCTGTTCCCCTCCTCCATTGAGGAAACAATCAACGAATGTCTGGGCGTTGACAAACAGCAGGAGGATAAATCGAAGGACGAGAACATTGAAGGCCTCTTTAAGGGACGGCGCATACTGCTGGTTGAAGACGTGGAAATAAACCGAGAAATAGTACTGGCTTTGTTTGAGCCGACAATGATAGAGATAGACTGCGCCGAAAACGGCGTAGAAGCCGTCCGTATGTTTACCGAAACCCCTGACAAATACGAACTGATTTTCATGGACATACAAATGCCCGAAATGGACGGCTACGAAGCGACGCGGCATATTCGGGCATTTGAAACAGAACAAATTAAAAATTTGCATAAGCATATTCCTATTATTGCCATGACCGCTAACGTATTCAAAGAAGACGTTGAAAAATGTCTTGCCGCCGGCATGGACGGACACATTGGCAAGCCGCTGGATTTAGAGGAAGCTATGAGAATTCTCCGCTCATATTTAGGAGTGGAAAAAAGATGAAAATTAAAATAGCGGATATTTTTTCAAAAAGCCCCCTGTATGCACAGATGCTGTTTGTCTCTTTTGCGTTCTTGTTAATGGTCGTATTAAGTATTATCTTCACCAGCAGAATAGTGCGCGCCAATCTGTTACGCAATGTTGAAAGCGTGCTTAACTCAGTGGAATCCCAAATCGACTCTGATCTGCTGGAATCGCGCACAATACTGGACGAATTTGCGCAGTCCATACAATATTTAATATTACACGGGGCCGACGCCTCAGAGTTACGCGCTTATAACGCGAATATATCAAATCATCTGCTTTCAAAGAAACTGGACACTTTAAGTCCGAACGGCCCTTACGGCTATATCGAAGCGCTTGCGGGGGGGCCGTTTCTTCTTATCGGTATTGACTGGAAACAGCCGGAAAATTTCTCACCCGTTGACCGTCCCTGGTACAAAGCCGCCCTGGAAGCCAACGGAGACATAGCGGAAACGGAGCCGTATGAAGACATAATAACGGGGGAAATCGTTATAACGCACGCCCGCTGTATTTTTGACGACAATGGAAACCGCTTAGGCCTTGTCGCCATTCAGGTACGGGCGGGATATATCGGGAAAAAAGTTGTTAATATTTTTACCAAAGACGGCTACGGGGCGCTGATTAGTCAAAATCTGACTATAATAGGCCATCCCAACCCGGATTTTATTGATAAGAAAATGAACGACCCGACAGTCCCCGTTTCTTCATTTGCGGATGAATTAGTACGCAAGGGAAAAATTTCAGAGGCTGTTTTTACCAACTGGAAAGGCGTAAAAACAATCGCATCTTTTCGCACGCTTGCCAACGGCTGGTACCTGGGCGTAATGGCTGAAAAAAGCGATTATTATCAAAGCGTAACCAACATGGCGCTAATCTTAAGCGCATTGGGCATATCACTTGCGTCGGTGTTGATCCTGATTCTAATCCGCGTTGACGAGGCAAAAAACAAATCCGACGCGGAGAGCAGGCATAAGAGCGCGTTCCTTGCCAACATGAGCCACGAGATACGCACGCCGATGAACGCGATAATCGGCATGACCACAATAGGAAAGTCCGAATCAAGCATTGAACGTAAAGATTACTGCTTTACGAAAATAGGGGACGCTTCTAACCATCTGCTAGGTGTAATAAACGATATTCTGGACATGTCAAAGATAGAAGCCAATAAATTTGAACTTTCCGAATCGGAGTTTGAATTTGAGAAAATGCTTCGGCGGGTAGTGAATGTCGTCAATTTCCGCGTAGATGAAAAACATCAAAAATTTTCAGTGCATATAGATCAATCCATTCCCCGCGCCTTAATAGGGGACGAACAGCGGATAGCTCAGGTCATTACCAACTTGCTGGGAAACGCAATCAAATTCACGCCGGAAAAAGGTTCCATCTCTCTTGCAGTGCGCCTTACGGGAAAAGGAAACGACCTTTGCACCCTGCAAATTTCGGTAAGCGACACAGGGATCGGCATAAGTCCGGAACAACAGGCAAAACTTTTTAAATCCTTTGAACAGGCCGAATCAAGCACAACGCGCAAATACGGCGGCACAGGGCTTGGACTTGCGATTTCAAAAAATATTGTAGAACTAATGGGCGGCTCAATATGGATAGAATCAGAATTGGGAAAAGGAGCAACTTTTACATTTAACATTCAGTTGAAGCTCTGTACGAATGAAAAACATAAATCTTTGCCTTCCGATATAAATTTTAAAAATGTCAGTGTCCTGGCAGTTGATGATGATCCGGACGTATTAACCTACTTTAATGAAATATCGCATGACTTCGGTCTAATGTGCGATACAGCCGCAAACGGGGAAGAAGCGCTTAAACTCATAGAGCAAAAAGGCGCCTACAATATTTATTTTATAGACTGGAAAATGCCCGGCATGGACGGCATACAGCTTGCCCATGAAATAAAGAAGCATGTTACAAAAAATTCCATTGTAACGATGATTTCCGCCGCCGAATGGGGCGATATTGCAGAAGAAGCGAAAGCGGCGGGCGTTGACAAATTTCTTTCCAAGCCCCTGTTCCCTTCCACCATTGTAGAAATGATTAATGAATGTCTCGGCGTAGACCAACAACAGTCGGCGCATAAATCGCATACGGCAGAAAATGCCGGCATCTTCGCCGGGCGGCGCATATTGTTAGTTGAAGACGTGGAAATTAATCGCGAAATAATAACAACCCTGCTGGAGCCGACAAAGTTGGAAATAGACTGCGCCGAAAACGGAAAGGAAGCGGTGCGCATGTTTACAGAAGCGCCTGATAAGTACGATTTGATTTTTATGGACATACAGATGCCTGAAATGGACGGCTACGAAGCGACACAGCATATCAGGACTTTCGAAGCGGAGTATAATAAGAAAATTTCAGAAAATGTTGACGCGAATTTTGCCGAAAGTGATAACAAAGGCACGGAGTTTCCGAAGGAAACTCCTAAGCAATTATTGGGACTGCCTTTGGCCGTTCCGATAATTGCAATGACTGCAAATGTTTTTAGAGAGGATATTGAAAAGTGTCTAGCCGCCGGAATGAACAGCCATGTAGGCAAACCGCTGGATTTCGAGGAAGTAATGAATCGTCTTCACGCATATTTGGACAAATTATGAAATGGTTTGATAATCTGAGTATCTACTCAAAAATGATTATCGGTTTTGCACTGATTATCGCGACGTTGGCAGGTATGGCCATGATCACCATTAACAGGTTGAATATGGTAACCGTTACATACGGCAACGCAATAAATTACCCGATAACCATAAAAGGCGAGATTTTAGAGACGCGGTCAATGTATAATGATCTGCGCGGGATTACGAACGCTATGATAGCATTCGCGCCGCTGGGCGAAAGCGCCAGGATCGACAAGCTGTATCAGGAAGCCGTATCCACCTATGAGTCAATTATGAATACCATACAAGAATTTAAAAAACTTATGGAAGAAAACCCTCTAATAAATGAAGCGGAAAGAAAAATACGGCTTGAACGCGTCGATATGCTTAAAAACCTTGTGCGGCGGTACAAAAACGAAGTTTGCGACCCTATAATGAATGCCGCGTATAACGGCGATTATGATCAGTGCATGAAGATTACCGACAACCTGGAAGAATTTGTGGATGAAGTAAGGGCGCTTACCATTGAATTGTGTGATTTGGCGGGCGTCGTAGAGAAAAGAACAAGTAACAATGCGCTTGTTACCGCCAACCAATCCAAGATACTGCTGATTACAATTTTCGTGATTTCTTTTGTTGTTTCAGTTATATTGGCTGTTTTAATTGCCTTGTTCGTCGCCGCCGCTCTCCGCGCCAAAGAATCGGCGATGCTCACCATGTCAGCCACATTTGAATCAAACCCCCATATCAATTTATTATTTGACGACAATTTAAACATAATTGACTGCAATCCCGAAGCGATCACTTTCCTGGGCTTCCATAGCAAACAGGAACTGCTTGACGGATTTGTTGACTTAATAACCAGAACAGTTCCGGACGTATTTTCCAACGGACAGCATCCCCAGACTTTGGCCCAGCGGCTTATGACCGCCGCCAAGGAAGGCAGGAGCAGATTCGAGACGGAACTGCATTTTAACGACAGCGACATACGCAGATTAAGCGTTGATTTCAGAAAAATACCATATAAAGGCAGCTTTGCCGTGGTCGGCTATATATTTGATATGACCGAAATCTTTCAACGGGAAATGCAGTTAGCGCGCGCCAGGGAAATAAATGAACTGCAGCTTGCAAAACTGAATCTTGTTGTTAAGGCGTCAAAAATCGGCCTGTGGGATATAGAAGTGGTACAGGACGATCCCGTAAACCCGTCCAACACCTTTATATGGTCGGATGAGTTCAGGCATATGCTTGGATATACGGACGAAAACGATTTTCCAAACCTGCTCAGCAGCTGGAGCAACCTGCTGCACCCTGAAGAAAAGGAAGCGACGCTGAACGCTTTTGAAAAACATATACTTGATAAAACAGGCAAAACGCCTTACGACGTGGAATACCGCCTGTTACGCAAAACCGGCGAATACGCCTATTACCGCGCTTCAGGAGAGACAATTAGAGACAATAATGGCAATGCCATTCGCGTTGCCGGCGCGCTAATGGATATTACCGACACCAAAAATATGCTGTTCATCAAGGATAAACAAAAGGCGGAGGCGGAGGCCGCTAACCGCGCGAAAAGCACCTTCCTTGCCAACATGAGCCATGAAATACGCACGCCGATGAACGCGATAATCGGCATGATTAAAATAGGAAAATCCGCGCCGAATATTGAACGTAAAGATTATTGTTATATGAAAATAGAAGACGCCTCAAACCACTTACTCGGCGTAATAAACGATATTCTGGACATGTCAAAAATAGAAGCCAATAAATTTGAACTTTCCGAAACCGAATTTGAATTTGAGAAAATGCTCCGGCGGGTAGTGAACGTCGTCACTTTCCGCATAGATGAAAAACATCAAAAATTTTCCGTAAATATCGATCATTCAATTCCCCGCACCCTTATTGGGGACGACCAGCGGATAGCGCAAGTCATCACCAACTTGTTGGGAAACGCCGTTAAATTTACCCCCGAAGAAGGCGAAATCGGCCTTACCGTGCGTCTTGTGGAGAAGGTAGACAATATCTGCACCCTGCAAATTTCTGTAAGCGACACAGGAATCGGCATAGCTCCCGAACAACAGGCAAAATTGTTCCAGTCTTTTGAACAGGCCGAATCCAGCACAACCCGCAAATACGGCGGCACGGGGCTGGGACTGGCAATTTCTAAAAGCATTATTAAACTAATGGGCGGCTCAATATGGATTGAATCAGAACTTGGAAAGGGCGCCTCTTTTATCTTTACCATTCAATTAAAACGCAGTACAAATGAAAAACACAGGCTTTTGTCCTCCGATATAAATTCTAAAAATGTCCGTATCCTGGCGGTTGACGATGACAAGGACGTATTAATTTATTTTAATGAAATATCGCATGGCTTCAGTTTAATGTGCGATACCGCCATAAGCGGGGAAGAAGCGCTTAAACTTATAAAACAAAAAGGCGGCTACAATATCTATTTTATAGACTGGAAAATGCCCGGCATGGACGGCATACAACTTGCCCGTGAAATAAAATCTCATGAGAAAGAAAATTCCATTGTAACAATGATTTCCGCCGCCGAATGGAGCGTGATTGTTGAAGAAGCGAGAGCGGCAGGCGTTGATAAATTCTTATCCAAACCCCTGTTCCCTTCCGCCATTGCGGAAGTAATTAACGAATGCCTCGGCGTAGACCAACAACAGGCGGAACAATCGCAAGCCTCGGACATTGTCGGCATCTTTTCAGGACGGCGCTTACTGCTGGTTGAAGACGTGGAAATTAACCGCGAAATAGTACTGACTTTGCTGGAACCGACAAATTTGGAGATAGACTGCGCTGAAAACGGCATTGAAGCGGTGCAAATGTTTACAGAAGCCCCCGATAAATACGACATAATCTTCATGGACATACAAATGCCCGAAATGGACGGCTACGAAGCGACAAAGCGCATTAGAGCATTGGAAGCGGAATTAGAACCGGAACGAGTAAAAGGCGTTCCGATAATTGCCATGACCGCTAACGTATTTAAAGAAGACGTTGAAAAATGTCTCGCTTCCGGTATGGACAGCCATGTAGGCAAACCTCTGGATTTCGAAGAAGTTATGAACAGGCTTTATTTGTATTTGAGCTAGCTTGTAATGTTTGGCGCGTTTAATATTTTCTGTTATTTTAGCTAAATGTCGCATAACGTTACGGTAAAACTGCCCATTTTACAATTAACTTATATTGTAAATAATTTCCAATAACATTTACTGTCAGATTTCGGATAAAATTTCTTTCCTTACATTCTATAATTTTCCATAGTTCACTCCTCCGGAAAAATTATGCTTCTGTGTTTATAAAATTATTTAAGATTTCCTAAATAATCCCGCAATGTGTTTAGACAGATTAAACTTTTTAGGTATAACGCGGACAATTACAGCGCCGTCATAAGTAAAATCATCATTTCTGCAATGAGGGCACCTGCTCTGTTCGATACCGACTCTCTTGAGGCAGTTGTTACACTTTTTTGTCTCAATGGTTTCTGTTTCCATTTCCATTTTTGTCTCCTTTATCTTTAACTGATTGTAAAAAGGATACAGAAAATAATTTATTGATACTTAACATTTTTAATCATTTTCAATTTTTTTCGGCGGATACTAAAAATATTTTATAATGCGAATTTTTCCGTTACCGGAGTAAACCATTCCATTTGACAGAAATTTCCGTCATATTGCCTTGTGTCTATTCTTTCAAAATATATTTTGTCTCTTAACAAAGAATATTTTGCATTTTCATCATTCATGTATTTTTGGATTGCGCCGTACATCTTGTTTGATATTTCTCTGTTAATGTCATAGTAATGATGTTGTCCGATATAACGAAAACGCGCGCACATTGAAGTATTAAACGTTGTCCCGCTCAATCCGCGGGGAACGTCGGATAAATTCCGAACCTGAACAGAAGGCAAGTATTCGGAATATTTTTCTTCATGGTTAATATTATGGGTAAAACCGATATAAACATCGGGATTTATTACCTTTTTAATCCGGCGGCGTTCCTTTTCCCAAAAGAGTTTTCCGGCATTAGGGGCTGTTTTTATGGATATTTCGAAGGGGATTTTATGCGGTTTCCCTATTAAGTGAAACTGCGGAACTATTACAAATTCAGGACCAAAAAAAGCATTATCATCTAACTTGTTTTCATCAAATAGATGTAAAGGAGGCTGGATTTTTACAATTTGCCCTGACTTGCGGACAATTTTTGGCGATACGCCGAATTCACGCCTGAATGATCTGCTGTATGACTGTTCATAACCAAAGCCGTATTCAAGCGCAATATCAATTACGTTTTTATCCGTATTTAACAGATCGTTAAGGCTTTCAGACAATATGCGTGAACGTATATAACCCGATATTGTCTTATTAAAAGCAAAATTGAATAACCTTCGTAAATGTACTTCTGAAAATTCGTATTTTTTTGAAAGAGTAAAGGCGTCAATATTATATTTGATGCCTTCTTCAATATCAAGTAATATATTTTCAAGTAAAATATAAGGTTTCATTATTTTAGAATATTGGGATACTCATACCGACGCCGTTGCGTTAAATACGCTCAAAGTCCTTTGCTCCATGCTTGCATAGAGGACAAATAAAATCATCTGGCAAAGTATCGCCTTCATGCACATATCCGCAAATCTTGCAGACAAATCCCTTTTTGTTTCCCTTCGGCGGCTGGGGCTTCGGCTTTATATTATCAAAATAATATTGATAGGTCGCGCTTGGATCGCGCGACAGCGAAAACGCCTGATTCACCTCGGCGATAAACAGCGTATGTGTGCCGCAATCAATGGATTCTTTCACTTCAGCGGAAATCACGCCGTTTGTACATTCTGACACATAACGGACGCCGTTTTCGGCGCGTAAGGCTTCTGTGCTGCCGGCAAATTTATCCGTCGTTTTTCCGCTCTGAAAACCGAATTGCTGAAAAATACGAAAAGGCGCGCTCTCGCTTAAAACGGAAACATTGAATTTTCCCGTCTTTATAATCATATCATGGGTATAATTGGCTTTATTCACTCCAATAGCAATCTTCACGGGAGAGGCGGTAATTTGCATAACGGTATTGATAATACAGCCGTTGTCCTTATTGCCGTCTCTGGCTGTTAATACAAATAAACCGTAAGAAAGCTTGAACATGACGGCGGGATCAACCGTATTTATTGCCGCTTGATTATTCGGTTTAACTCCCGAGGGAGCGGGGAAATCCGCGCCGATTGCTTCCGCCATTGATTCAATATCTGAAAGCTGCGCTTTTTTTAAGCCGGATAGTATGCTGACATTTTTTTCAAGAATATTAATCCTTTCGCACTTGCCCAGTATTTCACGAATCAAACCGCCGCTTGTGGGCGCCCATGAACCGTTTTCGATTATTGCAACGCGGCGGTTTTGAATATTGTGCGCCGCAAGATCGTTAATCAAGGCTTCCATTGTTACGAAAATTCCCGCGTTGTAGGTTGTGGACGCAAACACAAGATGGCTCCATTTAAACGCGGCGCTTACTATCTCCGAAGCCGGCGTAACCGAAACGTCAAATATAACCGTTTTAATTCCTTTGTCGCGCAGGCGGCAGGCAAGAATCTCCGCAGCGTTTTCCGTATTCCCGTAAACGGACGCGTAAGAAATCATAACGCCGCGTTCTTCCGGCTCATATCTGCTCCACAGCATGTATTTTGAAATGATTTCATTTAAGTTTGAACGCCATACAAAGCCGTGAAGCGGACATATCATTTCGATATTGAGAGCGGACATTTTATCCAGCGCCGATTCAACCTGTGTTCCGTATTTTCCGACTATATTTGAATAGTAACGGCGGGTCTCGTCCATATAATCTTTCGCGAAATCCACTTCGTCCGCGAAAAGAGCGCCGTTCAGCGCGCCAAAGCATCCAAACGCGTCCGCGGAAAAAAGTATTTTAGCTGTGGAATCGTAGGTCATCATGACTTCCGGCCAATGCACCATCGGTGCCATAATAAATTGAAGATTGTGTTTTCCGGTATTTAAGGTGTCGTTTTCTTCTACCAGATGGACATGTGAATTCAAATCAAAATCGTAAAACTGTTTGATAAACATTAAAACTTTTTCGCTGCAAACAATTTTTATCTCAGGGTGCCGCCGAATCAATTCAGGAATCACAGCGGAATGGTCAGGTTCGACATGCTGTACCACAAGGTAATCCAGTTTTCTGCCTTTCAGCGCTTCTTCAATATTTTCCAGGAATCTCTGCCGCACCGCTTTATCGACAGTATCAAACAACACGGTTTTTTCATCGGTCAAAAGGTATGAATTGTACGATACGCCCGTCGGAACGGAATAAACCCCCTCGAATAAAGCCAGCCGGCGATCATTCGCGCCGACCCATATTAAATCATCAGTGACTTTTTTTATACAGTACATTTTTTTTACTCCTTTAGAAGCATTATAAGACAGATACGGGGTGTTTGTCATGCATTGATTATTCCGGTTTTAATTTATCTGCCACTTTATCTGCCACTTTTCATTTTTCAAGAGTATTAAATGGGCATTGTACAGATAAATTACAACGTAAATCTATACCACGTAAAGAGTTAGTAAATGCCACCTCGGAGAATTGAACTCCAGACACGCAGATTTTCAGTCTGCTGCTCTACCAACTGAGCTAAGGTGGCTAATTAATAGCACCGCGTCAAGCGGTGTTACAGCCAAAAAAATCAACCAGCCCAGGCGCCAAAGAAGTAATCCCGGACCCTTAATGCAAGCCCACCTTTAGGTGGGCGACAGCGCCGCTTCGAACAAAAGTCAGGTTCTTGAAAAGAACCTGAGTTCCCGAAGGGAACTGTATAGCGCCGCGTCAAGCGGTGTTACAGCCAAAAAAATCAACCAGCCCAGGCGCCATAAATGTAATCCCGGACCCTTAATGCAAGCCCACCTTTAGGTGGGCGACAGCGCCGCTTCGAATAAATGTCAGGTTCTTGAAAAGAACCTGAGTTCCCGAAGGGAACTGTATAGCACCGCGAAGCGGTGTTACAGTCAAAAAATCAACCAGCCCAGGCGCCATAAATGTAATCCCGGACCCTTAATGCAAGCCCACCTTTAGGTGGGCGACAGCGCCGCTTCGAACAAAAGTCAGGTTCTTGAAAAGAACCTGAGTTCCCGAAGGGAACTGTATAGCGCCACAATAAATATGCCAAAATCATCAAAAAATGTCAATAGGCGGCATATTTCATGGAGATATGGGGATTCGGCTTCCGGTCGCAAACATCCTGTTTGCTCCCTCCAGCCCGCCTGCGCAATCCCGCCGCATCCATGCGGCGCATTTATTCTAGCAAGGCTTTCGCCTTGAAATTATTACAGGATTGCTCTGTTTCGAATCCCCACATTTGCCGCTTTATGCAAATTTATTCGGTTATATTGCTTTTGCGGCAAATTATAACTCCAATGGAGATATGGGGATTCGAACCCCAGGCCTATAGATTGCGAACCTATCGCTCTACCAACTGAGCTATATCCCCGGCTTCTCCTTCTATATTTAACCCAAAATTTCAGTTTTGGTCAAGATGTTAATGGTTACGTTACATCAAAAGCAAAATGACCAAACGGCAGTCGGTCTTTTATATTCGGGGGCTGGTTAAATGGTATGTTTTCTATTGTTTTTATGCCTCGGCAAATGAGAGAGGCAAATGGTTGTCGGATTGATAAGGTTTTCATTTCGTTATTTATCTCATATATCGTCCGAGGTATCTTTATCGTTATTAAATTGAATTTTCAATATTTCCTTTTGCCGTTCAATTTCAATTATAAATTCATCTTCCGATGTGTGATTTTATTCGTTTTGAGTTCAATAAGCACAAAACATTTCAGGATAAAGTTGTAAAATACCAAGTCGATATAAAATTCCGCCGTTTCTGTCTTTATTATCTGCTGACGGGATACAAAGGCAAAACCTTTTCCCAATTCAAGAAGGAATTGCTGAATGTGGTCGATTATGGCTTTTTCAAGTTCCGCCTCGATGTAGCCGGAATTATTGGGAAGTCCGAGGAATTCAAGGACTGCGGGATTTTTGATGAATTCCAGCTTATCCTGAAAATCCGCTGTTTTTTCCTTCATTTCCGCTATTACGATATCTTTGTTCTGCGAGGACAAAAGACGCTGATAATAAAGGGTGGAAATGTTTCTGTCCAGGGTTCGGACAGACCAGTTGTTTTCGGAAGCCTCAGTAAGGTAGTATTTTATGGCATTTTTATCAGAAAGTCTCATAATTAGTCTGTAATGAGACCATGTTAGATTTGGCGTACAGTGTGTGCCAAATTCAAAATCCATAAAATTATGCCGTATTCCACCCGTTGTTTGCCGTTTTGTTCTTCTTCGACAATTCTTTTCCCAATAAGCCAGTAGGCTTCTATCATATACCATATCTTTATTATTCAATTTCCGAACAACACTATTGTTATTTATCACCGTCATTTACATTTATTACATTAATAATTGCCGCTATTTCATCCGGTGATGGAAGTAAAGAACGTATTTCATCAGGTAAACTATCGTAAAATGAATATGTCGCAACACCAATAGGTTTATTCGCCGCCTTTAATGTATATTCAACTCTTGTACGGTTTTTACTTTTACAAATGATAATCCCAATAGAAGGGTTTTCCTCTGGTAATTTTATTTTTTCATCAAGCGCGGTCAGGTAGAATTGCATTTTTCCTGCATATTCGGGTTTGAATTCGCCAATCTTTAAATCAATCGCTATCAAACATCGCAGTCTTCTATGATATAAAAGCAAGTCAATATAATAATCATCATCGGTAACATCAAGATGATATTGATTGCCAACAAAACTGAAATCTCCGCCCATTTCGGATAAGAATGAACGAATATTGTTTATAATACCTGCTTCAAGTTCAGCCTCGCTGTGTTCGATACCCATTTCAATAAAGTCAAAATTGTATTCATCCTTGACTGCGAGTTTTGCTTGAAGTCTATACTTTTCCGGTACTGTTTCATCAAAATTGGTTTGATTTGTAAGATATTTTTCGAATGCTTTATTTTCGATGTTGTTAATCAATACGTCTTTTGTCCA